>Ga0182027_10001080_pt1 | contig 45886 bp, 37 predicted proteins | sample 712E1DmetaG_FD_121300 | JGI IMG/M metagenome (GOLD analysis project Ga0182027, IMG submission 121300) | Permafrost microbial communities from Stordalen Mire, Sweden - 712E1D metaG (Illumina Assembly) | ecosystem: Environmental > Terrestrial > Soil > Wetlands > Permafrost | place: Sweden...
AGGAAGCCGGGGAAGACGACGACCGAGCCGGTGGCACGGAAGCCCCAAGCGGTTCCGGACGTGACGTTCACGCCGGTCGTCTCGATCTCGGCGTCCTTCATCTGCGAGGCGACGGCGCGGCGCCAGATCAAATCGTAAAGCTTCCAGGCGCGTTCTTCGAGATACGGCTTGACCGCCTCGGGCGTGCGCAGGGCCTCGGTCGGGCGGATGGCCTCGTGGGCTTCTTGCGCGCCCTTGGACTTGGTCTTGTAGGTGCGCGGGCCGTCGTAAGATTCGGCGTGATGCTTCTTCAGCCAGTCGGCGGCGTCGCCCTGAAACTTCTCGGAGAGGTTGACCGAGTCGGTGCGCATGTAGGTGATGAGACCGACCGAGCCCTCGTCGCCGACCTCGACGCCCTCGTAGAGATGTTGGGCGAGTGACATGGTGGCCTTGGCCGAGTAGCCCAGCTTGTTGTTGGCGTCCTGCTGGAGGGTCGAGGTGGTGTAAGGCGCGGCGGGGGCGCGACGGGACTTCTTGCGCTCGATGGATTCCACCTTATAGGTAGCGCCCTTGAGGTCGGTGAGGACCGCGTCGGAATCGGCCTGGTTGCGCAAAGCCATCTTGTCGAGCGCCACGCCGTTCTTGGTGTTGAGTTTGGCGGTGAACTGCTCACCGGAACCAGCCTGGAAAAGGCCTTCGACGCTCCAATATTCCTCGGCCTTGAAGGCCTGGATTTCACGCTCGCGCTCGACGATGAGGCGGACGGCGACGGACTGCACGCGCCCGGCGGAGAGGCCGTAGGTGACCTTGCGCCAGAGGAAGGGCGAGAGCTCGTAGCCGACCAAGCGGTCGAGCACGCGACGGGCCTGTTGGGCGTCGACCAGGTTCATGTCGAGGCCGCGCGGGTGCTCCAAGGCGTTCATGATGGCCTCCTTGGTGATCTCGTGGAAAGTGATGCGCTTTATCTTGTCGGACTCGACGCCGAGGATCTCGGCTAGGTGCCAGGAAATGGCCTCGCCTTCGCGGTCCTCATCGGAAGCGAACAGGACTTGGTCGGCCTTCTTGGCGGCGGCCTTGAGTTCGGCCACGACCTTGCGGGCCTTCACCGGCACGAGGTATTCCGGCGCGAAGTCGTGCTTCACGTCGACGCCGATCTTGCTCTTGGGCAGGTCGCGGACATGGCCGAAAGAGGACATGACTTTGTAGCCCCTGCCTAGGAACTTTCCGATGGTCTTGGCCTTGGTCGGTGACTCGACGATGACTAGTTGCATGTTGATTGATGATTTTGGTGTTGGCTCGGGTATATCAGCCTTGCCATGACATTGTCAAGGATACAGCACGAAGCGTCCCATGCCAAAGGGCGCGACGACCTGTTTGATTTCCAGCTCGGTCAGGATCAGCGCGGCGGCGGTCGAATCAAGGCCGCAGGCGCGCGAAATTTCGTCGGCGGAGAGCGGCCCGGAGCGCAGGGCTTCGGTCAGAGCGCGCTCGATTTCGGAGAGGGGGAGTTCGGCCTGGCGGGGAAGGTTGGGCGCGAGCCCCAGCGCATGAGCGATGTCTTCGACGGCGGTGATGGGCACGGCGCCGTTGCGGATGAGTTCGTTCGGCCCCCAGCTCATTTCGGAGGTGATGGGTCCCGGCACGGCCCAGACTTCGCGCCCGGCATCCAAACCGAGACGGGCGGTGATCATGGCGCCGGACTTGCGCGGCGCTTCGATGACCAGGATGACCTCGGACAAGCCGACGACGATGCGGTTGCGGGCCGGGAAGTTTGACTTGAAGCCTCGTGTGCCTTCGGGATATTCCGAGATTAGGGCTCCGCCGGACTTGATGATTTCCTTGGCCAAGGCGAAGTGCGCGCGGGGATAGATGGTGTCATCGTCGATGCCTGTGCCGAGCACGGCGACGGTCCGGCCACCGGCGTCGAGGCAGGTTTTATGAGCGGCTCCGTCCACGCCCAGCGCCAAGCCGCTCACCACGACCCGGCCCAGCCGGACGAGTTCGGGCACCAAAAGCCGGACGCAGGCGGCGCCATAAGGCGTCATCCGGCGGGTGCCGACCACGGCGACACTCTGGCCGATGGGCAGATTTCCCCTTAAATAGAGGCTTTTGGGCGGATCCCAGGTGGAATTAAGGCCAATTGGCCAGACTTCGGACGTGTTTAAGAGTTGGTGTATTTGCATAATGCGACCGCTCTAGCAGAAGGGCCTTGATTTAGGCAAGAGCCGAGGTTCCCGGGCCTGCCAAAGACCCTTGACAAAACCGCTATTCTATGCTAGATTGATTAGTCATCCTCAAGTACCAACGCGAGGGTGTGTACCATCAAAACCCAAGTCAGAAAACGTTCCACCGGAGGTCATCCCATGACGAAGACAGCCACCGTTCTGAATCCCCAGAGTTCCACGTTCTCCGCCCGCGCTGAAATCGAGTTGCTCATGACCGGTCTCACCATCGACACGATCTGCCGGCTCGCCCTCTACCTGGCGTCCGTCGGCGTCGAAGTCAGCAAGGTCAAGCCCGTCCTGAAGGCAGAGGATCTTCAAGGCCAGCACTGCCTCGAGTCCGATGCCATCGTGGGCCAGCGGTACCGCGACTGCGGCCGCCGTTCGGCCACCGAGCAGTTCGCCCTCGAGAACCTCGACGGCGGCGGACAGGTCCTGGGCTTGCGCGCCCTGTGCGAGATGCTCGCCGACAACAACGGTTGCGGCCAGCCGAATTACGGTGGGTACCTCAAGGGCCTGCCGCATTCCTTCGCCCAGCTGCTGCGCCTCGTCGGCCGCATCGAGTCTCTCGGTACGACCGAGGCCGAGCGCATCAAGAACGCGCTGCCGATCGTCATCCGGATCCCCCAGACGTTCCTCGCCTTCTGTGAGCACGTCGGCGGCCATCTCCTCTCATTGTGGGCTGGCACGTTCGACAAGGCCGTCCCGGGCATTCTCAAGGAGCTCTCGGTCACTTGGGACAAGCTGAACAAGCCGGAAGACCTCCTGACCCTGCCGGGCTACCTCGTGGCCCTCTACGCCCTCGGCGCGACTCCCGAAGAAATTCGGGTCGAGTACGCCATCTGGAAACAGCTCTTCGCGCAAGCGAAGGCCGTGAAACAGGCGTCCAGGGACGTGGCGACGGCAGTTGCCAGCACCGTGCGGACCTCACCCCAAGCCCGCTTCGCCCTGCCGAACGGTCACCTGGGAGTCGCCGTGGCTGACGTCGATGACAACATCGCCGCCGACCTCTGGCGCAAGCTCAACCCGGCCGTCACGGTCCTGGTCCTGAAGAAGACCACCGGCCACGTGGCCGTCATGCCGCGCTACGGAGTGGTCATCGGCTTCGGCGATCTCGTCGCCCAGCTGAACGAGCGCGAACCGGGCCGTTGGCACCATGAGACCCGCTTCAATGGCGGCACCAGCTCGATGGCGCTGAACGGCGGCGGCAAGATGGCCGGCGGCACCGAGGCGACGAGCCTCTCCAGCGACGAGCTGGTCGTGGCCATCCGGCACTTCGGCCGGTTCCCCCGACGCCAGCTCCAGACGCGTCGTCAGGGACGCTAGAGCATCTCAGTCAGAAAATTTCTCCCGGACCCGCTTGAGACCTAACAGTCTCCATAGCGGGTCCGGGGGATGCAGTTCATGAATGGTCTCCGAGGGAGGCCGGTCGCGAACTGTATGCCCACTCCAATCAAGCGCATCGCCATCTTCCCGAAGATCCAGCCCGACACGGTGCTGGCGGTCTTCCTGCTCAAGAAGTTCGGCGAGGTCATGTTCCCCGGCGTCGCCGAGGCGGAGGTGGTCTTCTGGTCCTCGACCGAGCCCGGCAAGACGCCGGCCCAGTACGAGCAGGAGGGGACTCTGCTCATCGATCACGCCGGCTCGCGCTTCGACCACCACCGCGACGACCACGGCCGCAAGACGGAATGCGCCTCGTCGCTCGTCGCCAAGGCGCTCGGCGTCACGGACAAACCGGAGCTGAAGAAACTCCTGGCCTGGGCCAAGCGCGATGACTTGGAAGGCAAGGGCACCATCTCGAGCGATCCGCTCGACCGCGCCTTCGGGCTCTCCGGCATCATCATGACACTCAACCGCACCCACGCCGACAACCCGCAGAACATCCTGGACTTCGTCTACGCCATCTTCGAGGCGCACTTCCACGACGAGTGGCGCCGGGCCAACGAGCTGCCGGCCGAGTGGCGCAAGGCCCGCGCGGAAGGCCGGGCTACGGAGTCGATGATCAACTCGGCGCTCGGGTCGCTCCGGCTCATCACCCTGGACTCCGAGAACGTCGCCCTGCCGGGCTTCCTGCGCGCCTACTTGAAGGCCGACGTGGTCATTCAGCGCCTGCCTACGGGCCACATCAACGTCATCACGCGCCAGCAGAAGCGCGTGGATTTGAAACCGGCCGTCGCCTCCATCCGCCGCGCCGAAGCCACCGCCACGGGTTTCGATATTTCCAATCTAGATCAGGAGACGCTGGAGAAGCCGGGTCGCGTGCCGGGCCTCGACCAGTGGTTCTACGACACCGCGGCCAACACCATCCAAAACGGCGGCGTGAATCCGCAGAACATCGTTCCCACCGCGCTCACCCTCGTGCAAGTCACCGAAGCGCTGACTCGGGGGTTGGAACCTAAGAACAATCAACACCCAATATGAGCCTAGATAATGATTACCAGTCAGTCTATTGTAAATGTCGACGCACACTTAAAGAATGTATTTGTGAAACGCTCGCATTAGGACCTAAATGTCCTAAATGCGGCGATTTGTTGGAAGAGGCAGATTTTGATTACCCCTCAGAAGAAGGTGACATTTGTAACTATCGGTGCCCAAGCTGCGAACGAAGCTATATAAACCCATCAGAATTGGCAGAGTGTCACGCGTGTGGCGGAAAAACCTATGTGGATGGAATATGCATGGATAGCGACTGCCCTTCTCGTGAGGAAAATCCACCCATGACACAGATACAGAACGAACATGCCGTGCGTGATGGCCTACTTTCTTGCGTTTGGTGCTATGTTAGCAGTACGCGAGAAGGCACCCCTTGTGGAGTACACGTCGAGACATCCCACAAGAGAAGTCCTAACTCGTTCTGTGAGAAATGCTCAGGCGAGTGTTTGTATGACGACAACGGGGTACTGATTTCGAACTCATTTCCATGGCGGAGCGATGACAAGCCACATAATTTCAGCGAACGCCAAAAAGCCTCGTCTTGCTTGGGGTTCAAATGGAACGAAGAGAACTACAGTGGACTTGTGCGAGCGGGTATAGAATCAATCTTGATTGATGGGATCAAGAATGGCACACCGATTGGCGAGATTGTCAATGAAATAATGACTCACGAGGAAACAATGAGAAACTTTTACTGTCCAGAGTGCCGAAGCTTCTCTAGGGGATACTGCGACGAATGTCGTCGCCCCGGATGCTCACTTTGTTGCCATCATTCGTGAATGTCGAGGTTCGTCATCTATACAAACGGCCCCAAACAGCTGGGGATTGACAGGGTGTCTTAGTATCAGTCATACTGTCGCGGTCAAAAGATTAATGCCGTCCGACTGCGAAGATGATTAAGAAAGTCTACAATAAATTTAAAGACTACGGCGGCACGGTTGTCTTGTGGTATTGGAACGATCGTTATAACGCTCATGGCAAGCACAACCCTCATCCTCAATACGATATGCCGGGGTTCGATGACCTGATTACTAGGTGCCTCCATGAACCCGCCGTTATTTGTCAGGATAAGGACCACCATGACAGGAAGTGTTTTTATCTTGATGTGGACGGCGACAGCACGACTGGCAAGTATCTGAAAGTGGTGGTACACTACAACCCGATTGGGATGTTGCCCGCCGCACTAATCACCGCACACTTTAAGGCACAGGTCAGCCCTAAAGAAGTAGTTATATGGCCATGATGACTCTCGACATCCAAAAAATATCGGAAGCCAACCACGACCTTCCTGAAAGGATGAGGGTTGAGGATTGGGATGTCACTTATGACAAGAAGGCCGACATGGTCATGATTTTTGGCGATGCTCCACAAAATTCGACGTATCATCATGTTGATCGCAGCGGCTTCATGGTTCGGGTAATCGATGATTCTAATAAGATTTGTGGTTTTGCGATTGAAGGATACAAGTCTTTTGCTAAGGAAAACCCGGATTTTTATTTTCTTCTGATGCCTTTGACCAACCCAATGCGTTTTGAGCTTTTCAAGTCCATCGGCCAGGTGGTCCGGAAGTTCGACCAGCTCAAGGAAGTTGCCGAATACTTCTCCAGCGCCGCCTTGTACCAAGCGGCCAAGGCGTAAACTGCGTGTCAAACCAAAACCCGCCACTCGGCGGGTTTTTGACGCTTAGGAGTTGAACTTGTTCATCGCGGCGGGGAGGCCGTCTTTGAGTGCCGTCGTGACCGCCACGGAGGCTTTGGTTTCGGTGTCCTCGGCCAGTTCGGCATCCTCGGCGCGGAACTTCTGCAGGACGTAGTCCTCGACGGGCGTGCGGTCGACCGGATGGCCGATGCCCACGCGCACGCGAGCGAATTCCTTGGTACCGAGCTTTTCGATGAGGGACTTCACGCCGTTATGGCCGCCGGGGCCGGCCCCACCAGTCAGGCGCAAGGTGCCCACTGGCAGGTCGAGGTCGTCGTGGATGACGATAAGATCAGTCGTGGGGTCGAGCTTGTAGAACTGCAGGGCCTCTTGGACGCTTTCGCCGGACAAGTTCATGAAGGTCTCGGGCTTGAGGATGACGATATCAATCCCGTCGGCGCGGCCTTTGGCGAACTGCCCCTTGAACTTCTTGGACCAGGCGGGGAGAGCGAAATCCGCGCGCAACTCATCAACCACGCGCCAGCCGACGTTGTGACGCGTCGCCGCGTATTCCGGGCCGGGATTTCCTAGGCCGACGATTAATTTCATATTGGCGGTTTATGTCATTCCGAGCTCTTAGCGAGGAATCCCTTGCGTGACTTGAGAGGCAAGCGATTTCTCGGCACCAACGGCGCCTCGAAATGACATAACGTGAACAGCTCGGAATGACATTACACTAGGTTACTCAATTTCCCGCGACTTCACGAAGATGGGCACGCCGCGGAAGTCCCACTTCTCGCGGATGCGGTTCTCGATCCAGCGCAGGTAGCTTTTGTCGAGCACCGACTTGTCCTTGACCACGAGCGTGAACTCGGTCGGGCAGACGCCAGTCTGGCGGATGCCGTAGGCCTTGGGGTGGCGCTTCTTGGAGCCCAGCGCGTCGCGGTGGTGCGGCGTGCGCGAGGTGATGTAGGGCTTGATGACGGTGTCGGCGAACTCGTCGAGCGTCTCGGCGTCGAGCTGGCGCTCGCGGTTGGTCTTGATCTGGAGGGCCAGGTCGAGCAAGCCCTCGACGCGCTGGCCGGTCAGGGCCGAGGTGAAGAGGATCGGCACCCATTCCAGGAACGGGAAGTGCACGGCGATGGAGCGCTTGTAGTCCTCGATGGTGCCGGACTTCTTGCCGCCGATCTTGTCCCACTTGTTCATCACGACGATGACGCCCTTGCCGGAAGCCTCGGCCATGCCGGCCAAGTGCTTGTCCTGGCCGTTCAGCGCATCGGCCGCGTCGAGCACGAGGACGATGACGTCGCTCTCCTTGAGCTTCTCCAGCGAGCGCTCGACGGATTCCTTCTCGAGCCCCTCGTCGATGCGGGCGTGCTTGCGGATGCCGGCGGTGTCGACGACCAGGATTTTCTTGTCGCCGTAGAACAGCAAGGTGTCCTGCGGCTCGCGGGTGGTGTGGGGGATTTCCGAGACGATGACGCGCTCCTCGCCGCAGACGGCGTTGAGCAGGCTGGACTTGCCGACGTTGGTCCGGCCCAGGAAGGTGATGGTCAGGTCCGGCGTGAGCTTGTCGAGCGGCAGTTCGATTTTCTTCAGTTCCTCGAAGAGGCGGTCGAGCAAGTCACCGGTGCCGGCGCCGTTCGCGGCCGAGACGGCCACGGGCGCGCCGAAGCCGAGCTTCTTCCACTCGTTGCCGACCTTGGCGCGGCGGGCGGGGGTGTCGGCCTTGTTGACGACCAGGACGACGGGGCGCTTGACCTTGCGCAGCTCGCGCGCGAGCTCCAAGTCGGTCGAGAGCGGGCCGGTCGTGGCGTCGACGACGAAGACGATGGCGTGGGCCTTCTCGGCGGCCCGGAGCGCCTGGCGTTTCACGTTGACCTCGATCACGTCCTGCTTGACGATGTCGAGGCCGCCGGTGTCGAGGAGGGTGAGCATCTGGCCGCGCCAGCGGCAAAAGCCGACGTTGACGTCGCGGGTCGTGCCGGGAATCTTCGAGACCAGCGCCTGCTTGTCCTCGATGAGGCGGTTGAAGAGGCTGGACTTGCCGACGTTCTTGCGGCCGACGATGGCCACCGAGGGCGTGGCGTGGACGGTAGGCTTGTTCATATTTATGAGGCGTTACGGCCGATGACGACCGTGAAGTCGGTGCCGCTGGCGGATTCGACAGCTGGCGCGATGGTGACGTTAGAGGGCGTGAGGCCCGTGGCGATGTAGCCGGAGAGGGTCTCCGAGACGTCGGCGTTCAACAGATTTTTCAGGGTGGAAAGGGCTTCGGGCTCGGTGCCGTTAGTCTGGTCGTAGATGATGGTCCGTTCGACGTTGCGGTCCGGGGCGTTGCCGACCCTCACGACGTTGTAGCCGGTCTTGGTCAGGAGGTCGCTGGTCTTCTGGGCCAGCCCCACGCGGTCGGTGCCGTTCAGCACCTCGATCTTGAGCGGCTCCCGGGCCGCGGCCATCTGGGCTGGCTGTTTGGTCGGGTCGAGCAGGTCGCGGGCGATGCGCTGGAGGTCGGACCAGTCGTCGCGGCGGGGGAGCAGGGCGTAGGCGTCGCCGTTCGAGACTGCGATGGTCGTGGCGTAGAGCGGGCCATTGGGGCTGTCGTCGAGCACGTGGTTGATCACCTTGCTGGTGTCGATCTTGCGGGCGTATTGGGCCAGCTTGGCGACTTCCCAGAGCTCCAAGTCGGTCGCCACGTGCGTCCGGAGCGTCTCGAGGACGCTGGCGATACGCGAGGGGTTGAGCAGGGTGTCGAAGGAGAGGAGCTTGTCCTTGAGGGCCGCGATGACCTTCTGCTGGCGTTTGCTCCGAGCGAAGTCACCGCCCTCGCCGTTGTCGCCGTGGCGGCTGCGGGCGTAGATCAGGGCCCGGTCGCCGTTCATGGTCTGCCAGCCCTTCTCGAAGCGGACCGTCTGGTAGAGGTTGTTGTCGGTGGGGTAGGCGTAGTCGACGAAATCCTGGTCGACGTTGATGGTGACGCCGCCGACGTCGTCAATCATCGTCTTGAAGGCGGCGAAGTCCAGCCGGACGTAATAGTCGATCGGCTGGCCGAGCACGCTCGACACGACATCCCGCGTGGCCACGCCGCCGGAGCCCTGGTTCGCGGCTTCGGCGAAAGCGTTGATGTTGTTGATGCGGGTGAGGCCATAGCCTGGATACTGGACCCAGAGGTCGCGGGGGATGGAGAGGATGCCGACCTGGCCGGTCGAAGGCTGGAACGAGACGAAAAGCATGGTGTCGGTCAGGTTGGGGCCGTCATGACCCTCGCCGCCGATGCCCGTGACCAGGAGGTTGATGCGGTCGCGATCCTCGCCTTTCAGGGTCTTATCGGAGTTGCTGACCAGCCGGCGGACTTCCTCAAAAATCGAGACCTGCTCGCTTGCCGGCTTGAGGGGGTTGAGGCCGGCGGCCGCCTGGAGCACCCTGACCGAGGCCACCGAGAAGAAGACCGGCACCAGGATGACCAGGCCAGCGAGGGCGAGCAGGCCCCATTTCCAGAGCGAAAAGCGGCGGACCTTTTCCGGCCGCCCCATTTTGGCTCCTTCCAGGAGGTTGACTTTTAGCGGTTTCATCAGTAACATCAACTCAATGCGTGTATAATAGGAGAAACCGGTGGTTTTGTCCACTGGTCGCCGTTGGCCTTTTTTTGGCTTAAACAACCAACTTGGACGCATAGCTCAGCTGGTTAGAGCGCTGTCCTCACACGACAGAGGTCGAAGGTTCGAATCCTTCTGCGTCCACCACTCGCCTTAAAGTCGTCACCTGAATTTCCTCTCAAAAAATATGACTGAAAACCCCAGTTCCACCGAGCCGGTCAAGACTCCCGAACCGGAGAAGAACTCCGAGCCGGTCAAGACTCCGGAATCGGAACCCGAAATCCCGACGCTCTTCCCCCGATGGCTCTCCGGCTTGGGTCGCTTCGCGCTCGAGATCGTCGAGGTCGTCGTCTTCTCGCTGGTGATCATCCTGCCCATCCGTTACTTCCTGATCCAGCCTTTTTACGTCCATGGCGCCTCGATGGAACCGAATTTCCAGAATAACGAGTACCTCATCGTCGACGAATTGAGCCAGCATTATCGGCCGATTCAGCGCGGCGAGGTCATCGTGCTGCGCTACCCGCTCGACGTGAGTCAGCACTTCATCAAGCGCGTCGTCGGCTTGCCGGGCGAGACGCTCGTCGTCAAGGACGGTTACATCACCATCCGCGAGCCCGGCGCCACGGAAGCCAAGGTGCTCGACGAGAGCGCCTACCTGCCGCTGGGGACGCTGACGGCGGGCGACCAGACCATCACCCTCGCCCCCGATGAGTATTTCGTGATGGGCGACAACCGCGGCGCCAGTCTCGACTCGCGCTCGTTCGGCCCCCTGCCTCGCGCGGACATCGTGGGCAGCGTCTGGATCCGCGGCTGGCCACCGGGGCGCTTCACGACCTTCGAGAGCGACAAACCCAAGCATTCGTAACCCCCAAACACCATGCCTAAGGTCATCAAGAAACTCGTGGCACCGCCGAAACCAGTCGCGCCGCCGATTCCGCCCCCGACGACGGAAGTCTTGCCCAAGCCCAAGAAGGGCCCCCCGACGCCCCAGACTCTGCGGGGCATGAAGGACATCCTGCCGGTCGACCAGAAGTACTGGTCGCTCGTCCGCCGCAAGGCCGAAGAATTGGCTGATGTTTACGGTTTTCAGCGCATTGACACGCCCATCCTCGAGGAGACGGCCCTGTTCGTCCGCGGCGTCGGCAAGGCCACGGACATGGTCGAAAAGGAGATGTTCACCTTCCTCGACCTAGGCGAGGAATCCATGACGCTCCGGCCGGAGCACACCGCCCCGATCGCCCGCGCTTTCATCAACCACGGCATGTGGAACCTGCCCCAGCCGATCCGCCTCTTCGATTGGGGTCCGGTCTTCCGGCACGAGCGGCCCCAAGCTGGCCGCTATCGCCAGTTCACCCAAGGCGGCATGGAGCTCTTCGGCGACCGGCATCCGGTCATCGACGCGCACCTGATCCACGTCGCCTGGTCGCTCCTCAAGGAGATCGGCCTTGAGGTGCTGGTCCAGGTCAACTCCATCGGCGACGTCGCTTCCCGCGAGGTCTACAAGGAGAAGCTGTTGGCCTATTATCGCACCAAGCGTTCGGCCATCTGCGAGAACTGCAAGAAGCGCCTGCTGAAGAACCCGATGCGCCTCCTCGACTGCAAGGAGGACGGTTGCGTCGCCATCCGGGCCGAGGCGCCGCAGATCGTCGACCACTTGAACGAGGAGTCCAAGAACCACTTCGTGCGCGTCCTGGAATACCTCGACGAGCTGCAAGTGCCCTATCAGCTCAACCCGCACCTGGTCCGCGGCCTCGACTACTACACCCACACCGTCTTCGAAATCGTCAGCGCCGACGAGAGCGACGCGGCCCAAGCGGCCCTGGCGGGCGGCGGTCGCTACGACGGCCTGATCGAGACGCTCGGCGGTCCGCCGACGCCGGCTTGCGGCTTCGGCTGGGGCATCGAGCGCATCATCCTGAAACTCAAGGAGAAGAACGTTCCCGTGCCGGAACTGCCGATGGCCGAAGTCTACCTGGCCCAGCTCGGCGAGCCGGCCCGTCGGCGCATGCTCGCGCTTTTCGGCCAGCTCCGAGTCGAGGGCATCCGCGTCGCCGAGAACTTCTCGCGCGACGCCCTGAAGGCCCAGCTCGAGGTCGCCAACCGCCTTGGCGTGCGTTTCACGCTGATCTTGGGCCAAAAGGAAGTCCTAGACGGCACCATCCTCATCCGCGACATGGACTCGGGCATCCAGGAGATCGTCGACTTCAAGAAGGTCGTCCCCGCGCTCAAGAAGAAGCTGGCCCAGCCGGCCCTGCCCCGCGGCGGCGCTCCGGTCGAACCAGCGACGCTGGTAGCCGAGGAGGAAAAACTGCTTTTCGAGGAGGCCAAGCTGGAACCCGAGGAGAAGATCGAGGAGAAGGAACCAGAGGAAAAGCCCAAGCACAAGAAGGCTTGAGCGCCTGATCAAGATTGACGAAACTTCAAACCCCTCCGCACGGAGGGGTTTTGGTTTGGAGAATGGGGAGTGTGGTAGAATATTTGCAATTGAGCCCGGTTCGCGTATTATCCACCATAACGGGGTTTTGACCATCGGTAGCACTTACGGTGGTTATGGCATCTTCGTTAGATTCACAGTGCAAAACGTAGATATGACTAACGGACAAGAATCCATAAAAGCTGATATCGAACTCATAAATCCAAACTCTGTTGTTGCCAGCACGGTCGGGGCAGTTATGAGGCCCCAGAATGTTTTGAGCAACAAGCTGGCTTCAGTGAGCGGTTTACGCAACACGAATTACGGCAACCCCGTCGCTGGTAAATGGGTTGAGAGTGCGCATACCAATCCGACTATTTGGGATCTCGTGCGTTTAAGGTTGATGGGGTCTTTGCGTGTTGGATTGTCTCTGTTGGTTGGATTGGTCATCCTGTACGTGTTCGCTCGGATTTGTAGCCGACTGCCCTTGAAAGCCAAATCTGATAAGTACCGTCGGGCCCTTAGGCATATCTATTGGATGCTGGTCGTCTTGGGGGTAATTCTCTATGCCGTTTTTGCGCTTGCGGTTATTACCAAGGTTTTGGGGTCAGGCACCCCGGAGCCAGGTCTTTGACCTGGACACCGGTGAGCCAGACCCCATTCATTTTAAGCTCAATTGAGCTTAAAAATCCGCTCGAAAGGGGGGTTTGACCTCCCTTTTGGTTTTTGATAGAGTTCCTAGCAGGGACTTGAGGACTTAGGCCTCGTCTCGCAGATTTATTTTGAATGAAAGGAGAGTGGAACCATTGTGGCTGTTGAAGTGAAACGCAAGAAGGGTGAAAGCTTTGAGGCACTGCTCCGCCGGTTCAGCAAGCGCATCCAAGAAAGCGGTCGCATGATTCAGGCCAAGAAGATTCGCTTTCACGTGTCCCCCAAAAGCAAGAACGCCGAACGGGAAGCCGCGGTCCGTCGCCTGTATCTGGGCGCCCGTCGCGAGTACCTGATCAAGAGCGGCAAGGCCAAGGAAGAGGATTTCCTGCCGAAGCGCCGCCGGGGTCGCTAAAGCACGTAAAGGACGTAAAGGGACGTAAAGATGCTTTGCATCCACGTCCCCACGTCCCCACGTCCCCACGTCCCACGTGCCGCGCCCGGTCCGAACTAACCGACGAGACCATGCTATTCCGCGACGACATCGAGAAGCAATTCATCGAGGCCATGAAGGCCAAGAACGCCGAGAAACTTTCGGCGCTCCGCAACCTGCGTTCGGCCCTCAAGAACTACGCCATCGACAAGATGGCCAAGGAATTGACTGACGAGATGATCGTCGAGGTCGTGGCTCGTGAAGTCAAGAAACTGAAAGACGCCCAGGCGGATTTCGAAAAGGCCGGTCGCGAAGACCTGGCTTCCGCCAATCGCCGGGAGATAGAGATTCTCGCCGTCTGGTTGCCAAAACAGCTTAGCGTCGAGGAAGTCCAGGCCGTAGTTCGGCAGGTCGCTGCCGAACTCGGCCTCTCCGGGCCAGTCGCCTTCGGTCGGCTGATGGGGGAGTCGATGAAACGTCTCAAGGGCCAGGCGGACGGAAACGCCGTCGGGGCCGCCGCCAGGGAAGTCCTCAAAACCTAATTCGCATCGGCAACGCCGCTTACCTTTCTCTACCATGCTTGGAAGGAAGCTCGAAACCCGGAGCAGCGCAAAGACCGCCAAAAAGGCCCTCGGCCTGATTTTGGCGGTTTTTGCGTCGTTCGGGGCCGCCTCCGTCGCCCTAGCCCAGACGGCCGATCGGTTCGGCCTGGCTTACGGCACCTACACTGGCCTGGTCTCCACGGACCCCCGGATCCTCATCGCCAACATCATCCGCATCGCCCTGGGCGTCCTCGGCATCGTCGCCCTCGTCCTCATCATCTACGCCGGCTTCAAGTGGATGACGGCGGCTGGCGACCCCAAGCAGGTGGAGGAAGCCAAGCGCATTCTGACCCAGGCCGTGATCGGCCTCCTCATCATCGTTTCCGCCTACGCCATCGCCAGCTTCATCATCAACAGCCTGCTTAACGCCACCGAGCCCGGCGGCGGCACGAGCGGCGGCGGCGGGGATTCCTCGAAATGCATCGGCCTTTCCGCAACCTGCCCCTCGGGCGCCCTCGGAAACGGCATCATCGAGTCTACCTATCCCGGTCGCAACGCCACCAACGTCCCGCGAAACACCCACATCGTCGTGACCTTCAAGAGCAAGATCGACCCGACGTCAGTGACGGTCGGGCCGACGGGCACGGTCGCGGTCATCCGTTCCAGCGACGTCGGTACGACCTCGCCGCGCTGGGCCGACAAGTTCGCCAAGTCGGCCGGCAACGACGACTTCAGCGCGGTCCTGACCCCCGACGGCAAGACCCTGGCCCTGGTCCAGACGAAGTGCTCGGGCGTCACGCCCGACGGTTGCATCGGCAGCCCCTCGGACAACATCTTCTACACCGTGGCGCTCCGCGGCGGCACGGACGGCATCAAGAAGGCCGACGGCTCGGCCGCCTTCGCCGGGACTTTCGCGAGCGGCTACCTCTGGGAGTTCCAGGTCTCGACCGTCCTCGACCTGACGCCGCCGACCGTCACCTACGTCATCCCGGAGGACCAGTCCGCCGACAACCCGCGCAACACGCTGATCAGCATGGAATTCAGCGAGGCCATCGACCCGGTCTCGGCCACCGCGATCTCGGTCGTCCAGGCCGGCGGCACGGTCGTGAAGGGCGAGAACCAGATCGGCAACGCCTACCGGACCGTCGAGTTCCGCACGGACGACGCCTGTGGCATCAATTCCTGCGGCGAGACCATCTACTGCCTGCCGGGTAACGCCCAGATCAGCGTCGCCATCGCGTCTTGCGGGCTCACGGCCAACCCGCCGACCGGGGTCTACCCGCCGAACGGCATCACCGATATGGCCGGCAACTCGCTCGACGGCAACGGCGACGGCAAGACCCAGGGCCCGCCCGCCGACGACTACAAGTTCTCGTTCGCCACGAACGACACCATCGACCTCACGCCGCCCGCCATCACGGCCCAGGAACCGGCCGCCCAGACCGGCAACATTTCGCGCGACCTCTCAATCAACGCGACCTTCTCGAAGCTGATGAGCGCGACCAGCCTGACGACTGACACGGCGGCCCTGGTCCCGGCGGGTTCCGCCCCGCCCATCAACTACTCCGTGACGAGCGCGAACCTCGCCCCGGCCGCGGGCGCCCACCCGACCCAGACCCAGGCCTTCATCAACCATGACCTCTTTGACGTCGATACTTATTACTCCGCAGCCCTCACTTCCGGGATCCGCGACCTGCATCAGAACTGCTTCTATCCGAGCAGCGGCTCGACCGTCTGCGTCGGCAAGCCCTTCTGCTGTAACGGGACGGCGGCGACCAATGAGGCCGACTGGCGGATCAAATGCGCCCTGCATTAGCCCTTGATATGAGAAACCCGGTGCGCCATCTCAAGAGACTGATCCTGCCCAGCGTGATTGCGGCCGGACTGGTTCTGTTCGCCGGCGTGGCTTGGGCCCAGAGCACCGACCAGTTCGGCTTGAGCTATGGCACCTACACGGGATTGGTCTCCACGGACCCGCGGATCCTCATCGCCAACATCATCCGCATCGCCTTGGGCGTCCTCGGCATCGTGGCCATCATCCTCGTCCTCTACGCCGGCTTCCTCTGGATGTCGGCGGCTGGTGACGTCAAGAAAGTCGATCAGGCCAAGCGCCTCCTGACCGAGGCCGTGATCGGCCTCATCATCATCGTCAGCGCCTTCGCCATCGTCAGTTATATCTTCAGCCAGCTCTCGTTGGCGACGAACGGCGGCGGTGGCGGCGGCAGTGGCGGTGGCGGCGGTGGCGGCGGCATTGGCGGCAGCGGGCAAGGATTCCGCATCACGGCCATCACGCCCTCGGGCACGCTCAAGAAGCGCGATGTCATCGCCTCGGTCACTTTCAGCGCCGCGCCGACCGGCGACGTCTCCAACATCAAGGCCAACATCATCTTGGAGAAACTCGTCGGCTCCAACCGCACCAACGTCGATTATGACCCGACGGTCGAGCGCAACACCATCCGGCTCAAGCCTAGGACCCCCTGTCCCGATCCGAACGCGGAGAAGGCCTGCCTCGACGCCGACGCCGACTACCAGGTGACCGTCGAGCCCAACCTCACGAGCGCCACTGGCGAGGCGAACATCAATTGTGGGATCAGTGGCAACTGCTCCGCCCGCTTCCATACCGGCGATGTCGTAGCCACCAAGCTCCCGACTGTCCAGATCACCACCCCGACGGACGGCCAGTCGATCCGGGCCGACTCGCTGGTGCAGGTCCAGGCGCTCCTCTCCGACGACAACGGCATCAGTAACGTCGATTATCTGGCCGACGGCGCCTTCTATCAGGCCGACGGCAACGTGACCGACCTCGGAAGCGGCAATTACTCCAGCCAGGTCTCCTGGGATGACGCCGGCCTCGTGCCGGTCAAGAGCGTCAATCTCACGGCTGAAGTCACCAACATCGACGGCGACCAGGGGACGACCCCGGGCGTGACCGTCGTGATCCGGCCGGCCCACTGCTTCAGCGGCGTCAAGGATGCCGATGAGACGGGGACCGACTGCGGCGGCGCGGATTGCGGCGCCTGCACGGGCAACTCCTGCAAGACCAACGCCGACTGCGCTTCCGGCCAATGTGTCGCGGGCGAGTGCGTCGACCAGCCGGTCATCTACGACGTCCAGTTGCGCGACGGCAAGCCCGGCAACCTCGTGACCGTGACCGGCGACCGCTTCGGTTCCGTCCCCGGCCATGTCGTGTTCCTGGGCGCCACCGGCACCGCCGACGACAAGGACGGCGGCCTCGCGGCCTGCGGCCCCGCCGCTTGGGGCAACAATCGCATCATCGTGACGGTGCCGGACGGCGCGGTCAGCGGCCCCATTGAGGTCGTCACTGCGGCTAATAAGACGGACGCCACGAACGACAACTACGGCCCCATCGTCCAGGACTTCACCGTCAATGCCGTGGCGCGCCCCGGAATCTGCTCGGTCAACCCGTTTGCCATCGCGCCGCACCATCAGATTACCCTCGGCGGCGTCGCCTTCGGCAATCTCCAGGCCGACTCCCATGTCACCTTCACGGTCGCGGCTTCGACCTGCGCTACCGTCTCCGGCACGCCTTACGACGCCGGCGTGGTCTCGCCCTGGTCCGACCTTTCGATGACGCCGACCGTGCCGAATGTGCCGACTGACGCCACCGACAACAATTACAACGTGGCGGTGGACGTCGGGGGCCAGCCGTCGAATCCCGTGTGTCTGGACGTCGTGTCGCCGGACACCGGCACTTTGCCGCGAATCGAGAGCTTGAGCCCGACCCAAGGCCCCGTCGGCACTTATCTGACGCTCTCCGGCACGAATTTCGGGACTTCCGGCAAGGTCAAGTTCACCCGCGCCGGTCAGGTCGCTTACGGCGACACCAGCTTCCCGGCGGCGTGTAACGGGGGACAGTGGGATTCGGACACGGCCGTCGTCAAGGTGCCGGCCCAGTTCACGGTCCCGGCCAACACGGCCCTGATCCTCGGCGACTATGCGGTCAGCATCATGCCGACCGGCAGTCCCGAGTCCAACAGCCGGACCTTCACCGTCAACACCGACCCGCTCGGCCCCGGCATCTGCCGCATCAACCCGCCCAGCGGCCCGGCCAACATCGGCGTCATCATTTACGGCGAGAGCCTCGGCACGGTGTCCGCGAGCGACCTCCCCGGCGTCCTTGCGAGCTATCCCGACTCGGTGTCCTTCTACCAGGGCCAGGGCGCCACGGCGGTCAGCCAGTGGACCGACAATTCCGTGACGGCCGCCGTCCCGACTGATGCCTCGACCGGCCCGACCAGCGTCAACGTCCACGTCGCGGCGAAGACCCTGACGTCGAACTTCATCAACTTCCAGGTCAAGGATTGCCGGGAGGCGAAGGATGCCACCAATGCCTGCGATTCCGGGCTGACTTGCTGTCCCGACGGCGCCTGCCGCACGGAAGGTTCTTGCGCCGAGTCAGCCAATCACGGCGGCTATGCCTGGCGCTTCTCGACCGGCCCGATCCCGAACTTCCCCATCGTCCTGGAGGACGCCACTTGCCAGCCCACGGCGACCCCGATCATCACGCCGAGCCCCAACCCCTTCCGCGACGTCGCCGACGTCTGCACCGACATCGGCATCATTTCCCTGCGCTTCAGCCTGCCGATGGACCCGACCACGGCCGTCTCGTCCAATGTCATTTTCGAGGACTGCGGCACGGGCGACAAGATCGGGACTTGCACGGCGGCAGTGCCGCCGCCCGGCATCGGTCTCGCCAACTACGGCGACCTCCAGGGCAACCAGCTGAACCTCTCCGTGCATGGCCTGACCGCCAGCACCTGGTATCGCGTCACGCTCAAGAGCTCCGACAAGGCCGGCTTCCGGAGCCTGGCCGCGCCCGATCGCACGTCCGAGTCCCTCGACGGCGACTTCGATGGCAAGGGCGGCGGTGATTACATCACGGACTTCAAGACCGGGACGGGACCCTGCACGCTCGCCGGCGTTGACGTCCAACCGAGCGCCGGCAAGATAATTTCCGCCGACGCCCAGCTCGGTTATCAGGCCTATCCGCTCTCGGACAAGTGCATCATCCTCCAATGTGGGGAGCGCACCACGGCTTGGGCCTCCTCGGACACCAATAAGGCGACTTTGGCGCCGATGGGCGGCGTCGGCCTCTGCCAGACCAACGCGACCCCGGTCGCCGAGACGTCCCCCGGACCGGCTATCCAGATCAGTTGCGTGATGGAGGGCAAGACCGGCCAGGGCGACTTGACCATCGAGTACGCCAAGCCCATCGTGACGGATTACGCCCCGAAAAACTGCCAGGATGCCTGCCCCAACGCCGTGTCTTGGGCCAAGTTCAACGTGAATATGGCCACGAGCGGCCCGGGTTCGGTCCTCGTGGCCGCCCACCTCAAGCGTTGCCAGAACGAGTCCTGCCTGGCTTACGTCTCCGATACGCCGGTTACGGTGGTTTTCAACGATGCCTTGAAGCGGCTGGAACTCTCGCCCACCAGCAACATGGAGCCCGATGCTTTCTACCGGGTCAGCATCGACGGTCAGGCCTCGAGTTCCAGCGGCGCGCCGCTCGATGGCCTCAACTTCGGCCATACCTTCAGCTGGATTTTCCGCACTCGCGCCGACGGCAACCCCTGCGGCCCCCAGAAGATCGCGATCATGCCGCCGGTCACGACCCTGAATTATGTCGGCGAGATTGCCGAAGTGACGGCCGATCCGCTGACTTCGCCCGACACGTGCTCGGCCGAGGGCGAGCTCCTCTCTTCCGCCTCGCTCAATTGGGGCTGGACCGCCAGTTCTAAGCCGCCGTACCCGACGCCGCCGCCGCCGTCGCGCATCTCGATTCTTCCTTATGACCCGACGACTTTGCCGGCGCTCCTCCAGAACAACCTCGCGGCCCTGCCGCCGAACTGCTCGACCCAGTGCCTCTGGACCGGCTCCGCTCCGGCCGGCACCCCGGTCTGCGGCAACGGCATTGTCGAGAAGGGGGAGGCCTGCGATACGCCAGGTTCTAAAGGCTGCACTGATCATTGCCTCCGCACCGGCAACACCAACGTCGGCACTGGCTCCGGCCAATGCGGCGACGGCACCGTCGATTCTGACTCCGGCGAGGCTTGCGACGCGGGTGCCGATAACGGCAAGCCCGGGAGCGGCTGTAGCGAGAAATGCCTCTTCACCGGCTCGGTACCGGGTCTGTCCAACTGCGGCAACGGCTCCCAGGGCGTCGGCGAGGAATGCGACGAGGGCAAGGTTAACGGCCAGCCCGGCAGCGGTTGCACCACGACCTGCCTTCTGACCGGTTCCAACAAGGGCGTCGTCGTTTGCGGCAACGGCCAGCTTGAGTCCGGCGAGGAATGCGATTACGTCGCCCAGAACGGCGTCGCCTCGGCTTTGATCGTCCAAGGCCAGACGGTTCAGCTCGTCGCCGGCAACCAGACCAAGGTCAGCGCCCCGGATTTCCCCTGCACCAACAACTGCCTGCTCCGAGGCGCCGGTCCCAAGACCTGCGGCAACGGCGTCGTTGATTACGCCACCGGCGAGGCTTGTGACGCGGGTGCCTTGAACGGCAAGCCCGGGTCAGGCTGCTCCGTCACCTGCCTCAAGACCGGTTCCACCCCGGAACTCCACGCTTACTGCGGCGACACCAAGTCGACGGTCCAATCGTCGATAAAAGACGGCGCGCAGAACGGCGGCGGCGAGGAGTGCGAAGCCTCCGCTCTTGCTGCCTACCCCACCGCCACCCAGTACGTGACCGGCAAGGCCGAATGCGACGCCAAGAACAGCTGCACCGCCTCGGTCGTCGCGAGCGTCGGCAAGATTTCGGGCACGGGCGCGGTCTCCGTCGAATGTTCCTGCACGTCCACCACCCTCCCGCCTACCGACAGCTGCCAGATCTTCGGTTCCCAGCTCGCCTGCGGTACCGACGGCTGCTGTTACAAGCTTCCCGCCGCCCCGGTCATCGAGCCGCATGGCGGCGACCAGTGCCGCAACGTCGCCGTGACGATCACCTTCCCCGAGGAAATGGACCAGAGTTCGCTCACGGGCAACACGGTAGTTTATAAGAAAGTGGCCGGTTGCACGCCGCCGACCTTCCCCGTCAACTTGAGTGGCAGCCCCTTGGCGCGTGCCTTCCGCGCCGTGAAGAACTTCATCGTGGGGTTGTTCGGCGGCTCGGCCTCGGCTGCACCGGCCACCTGCCCGGTGGCCCAGGGCACGTTCACGCCCATGCTGATCGCCCGCACCGACAAGTCTACCTACACGCAGGTCAACTTCGCTCCGGCGGCCGCCTACGACGCCACGAGCACGTATGTTATCGTCGTGCAGGGCGGTGCTAAGGGCGCTCGGACCAAGAATGGCATCGGTTATGGCGATGACCAGTCCCAGGAGTTCACGACCGGCTCCAACGTCTGTAAGCTCGACGTCCTGGCCATTGACCCCCCGACGGAACTCGTCCAGTCCTCGTCCCAGATTTACGACTTCAAGGCCCAGGCCATCAGCAACGCTGGCGTCGTTGGGAGCGAGATTGTCCCCATCCCCAACGTCTACGCCTGGACCGTCGGATGGGCCGTCAATTCGGCCACCGGCACCGCCGGCACCAAGTTGGACTTGCTGGTCGAGTCCGGTCCGCAGGCCGACTACCTGCGCGGCTACCAGGCCAAGGCCGGGAAGAACGGCCAGGCCCAGGTCATCGCCGTCGCCACGATTACCGCCAACACCCTCTTCTCGAAGACGAATCCCGTCGGCACTGCGGTCAGCGGCAAGTCCGACGTCACGATCATGATCTGCGACAACCCCTGGCCGGCGCGTGCCACGGACGGCAGCGGCAAGTGGACTCCGTATTACGACCCCGAGACGCATTTCAAGATCTATTACTGCCGCGACAACGCCTCGGGCGACCTCCTGCCGGAACTGCGCCCGGCCCCGGTCCAGACCCAGTCCAGCTACGGTGAGGGCCTCCTGGGCTTCTGCGCCTCGACCAAGGCACCGGGCGAACCCAACCAGCCCCAGGCCTGTTCGAACGACGCCGGTTGCCCCGGGGACGACAATTGCCTGGGCAAGGACCTGCTCTTCTCGTTCATGGATCCCCGGATCCGTGACGCCATCGGCGTCCGCGTCTACCAGAACGACGCGAAACTGCCGCCGCAGGAGTGGTACGCGGCCCAGAAGTTCCAGGGCTCGGTCAGCGAAATCGCCGTCGACGGCTACCGCGCCGTCCAGGACACTCACACGACCTACGTCACCGCCGCCGACAAGTACGGCGACCCGGCCTTGAAGTCCTACGTCTACGTCCTCGGCGACAACGACACCGCCAGCGCCGCGACGACCAACATTTACAGCCAGATTCTCCAGAACATCACCTTCAACGGCAACATGACCGTCAGCGACGTCGTCAACGTCTGCAAGCTCGCCGGGTCGGACCAGGCCCTCAAGGCCGATGACGGCAGCCCCTTCGTGAGCTGTTCGACCGACCTCGATTGCTTCAACGCCTTCAAGAACCCGGACGCGACGATGTACTGCGACTCGCCCAAGGACAAGCTCCAGCGCGACCTGCGGCGTTGGCAGGACCTGGGGGACATGGCCGCGTCGCTCGACAGCGGCTTCAAGGGGACGGGCACTTATCCCACGTTCGATTCCGGCAGTTACATCCGCGGCATGACGACCTCCAAGTGGCCGTCCTGGTCGGGGTTGGGCGCCGCCGGCTCCGCGGTCGACCCGGTCAACGCCTTCCTGAACTGCAGTAAGTTCGGCTATGCCTGTTCCGTGACCGGTGCCGAATGCACGCCGGACACCGCCGCCACGGATTGCGGCCAGACCACGCCCGGCAACACCTGCGTGCCGAAGTTCGACGCCAATACCTGCTTCAACCAGAAGTCGGAACTCTTCATGTGCCCGGCCAAGTCGTTCATCTATCGCTACCAATCCATCGGCGGCATGGATTACGAGTTGAGCGCCGAACTTGAGGACACCCAATACCAGTGGGCCAGCGGCTGCACCGACCTCGACTCGTCAATCTGCCGATCGCACAATGACTGCGTCGTGACGGCCAGCGGCTGCCTCCCGAGGTCCGGCACCGGCACCTGTTCCGGCCTCGACAATTTCGACTGCAGCATCCGCCGGGACTGCCACTGGCAGAAATCCGACTCCACCTGCCAGGACCGGTTCAATTTCCAGTCGTCCTGCACCGGAGTCTTCAACAATCCCGTCGAGACCTGTAACGGAAGTTCGGAAGGCACCACCTGCACGAGCGACGCCCAGTGCGCCCAGGATCAGCTCTGCCTGCCGTTAGGCGTGGCGGTCTTCGGCAATTCCATCCAGCCGCGCTGTGGCGATGGCATCGTCGAACCGGGCGAATTGTGCGAGCTCGGCACCCTGACCACCATCCCCTGCGGCAGCGGTCAGAGCGCCCCGGCCATCTGCAGTTCGGACTGCCAGAGCTTGGTTCAGATCGGAACCTGTCCCGCTCCGGCCGCCTGCGGCAACGGCGCGATCGAGCAGGGCGAGTCCTGCGACGACGGCGCCCGGAACGGCCAATACGGCACCTGCCGGCCCAATGGGGCGAACGGCAACGGCTGCGCCAAGCATTGCGTCAACATTACCCAGCGCTCGGCCTTCTCGGGGAGCGACATCGGCGATTCCTGCACCACCAACGCCGATTGTGGCGCCAATCAGGCCTGCACCGACCGTTACCAGTTCTGCGGCGACGGCGTGAAGAACGGCCCCGAGTCCTGCGACGAGGGCGCCGACAACGGCAAGTACGGCCACTGCGCCTGGGACTGTTCCGGCGCCGGCCCGCGTTGCGGCGACAACCTCGTGAACGGCAATGAGGAGTGCGACGGCAACAACGTCAGCGCCCCCGGCCTCTGTCACGACGGGGTGACGCTCTGCAGCAAGGATGCCGACTGCCCCTCCGGGGGATCATGCCAGCTCTGCCCGAAGTCGCCCGAAGGCCTGCCACAGAGCATCAGCCGCAACTGCTATCCGCCGGGCACGTCCCAGCAGTGCACCTTGACCGTGCCGAGCCCATGGCCGAGTTCGTGCAAGCCCACCGGTTCCTGCGGCAACGGCATCATCGAGGGCAACGAGCAGTGCGACGACGCCAAGGCCAACTCGCCGGCGGCCAAGTGCCTGCCGAACTGCCGCAAGAACACCTGCGGCGACGGCTTCGTCTACGCCGGCGTGGAACAGTGCGACAACGGCGCGTCGAACGGCGTCTCCTGCGTACCCGGCTACGGCTCGACCTGCACCTACTGCACCACCCAGTGCACGCCCGAGACCGTGACGGGAGGCTACTGCGGCGACAAGGTCGTCCAGGTCCCGCCGAGCGGCCCCGAATCCTGTGACACCGGGACGGCCGTCTCCTGGTGTTCCAACACTTACACCACCGCCCTGCAGAACGGCAACATCAAGCCGTGTCACACCGACGGCGATTGCGCCCAGGGCGTCTGCAAGAGCTATCTGGGCAGCACGACTGGAGGCTCCTGCCACTCGTACAAGGACTGCGCGACCGGGCAATACTGCTCCGGCGGTGAGGGCACCTGCCTGTCAAATAACCTCAGTTGCACGCCCGACCCGTACTCGAACACGGTCGGCACGTCGGCGACCAACCCGTTGTACCACGACGGCTCCTGCTTCTCGTGCTTGAGCCAGTGCCGGGCCGACACGGGGAAGAGCCAGAAGTTCTGCGGTGACGGCCTTTGGGAATCGGATTATGAGCTATGCGAAGGTACCGGCGATCCGACGGCCACTGGCGCGAAGAAAACTTTCTACGGTTGCCTGACGAACTGCAACTACGACCCGGCCAGCGGTAACTGCGGCGACGGCACCATCCAGGCGAATGAGGAGTGCGATGGCACCAAGTTCGCCAGCGGCAGCGCGCTGACGTGTCAGTCCCAGGGTTGGGGTAACGATGGTGCCGTCGGTTGTGGCACCAGCTGTCAGCTCTATGGCGGCGGTTGCGTTGATGGCGCGCTTAGTCCCGGTGACGTCCGCATCAAAGTCGAATGGACCGGCGGCGACGCCTGCTCTGACAACGACACCCACATAATCCTGCCTTCAAGCGGTGGCGGCAAGGATATCGGTTATGGCGGCGATGACGGGAATGGCTCGCCCATCGTTCAAGACCCCCACGTTTGGTGGTCGTGGGACGACACAGGTGCCAATAGAGGCAACTTCACCAGCGCCGGGCCCAAGGGCACTTATCCGAACCCGCACGGCCTCGAGCTCATGACCATCAACTGGCGCAAGGGCGATCAATACTGGCCGAGCAGCGCCTCGGACGCCTACGAGCTGTACATCTACAACTGGACCGGCTGTTCCGGCAACTTCAAGAATATGCGCGTCACTGCCTGCGTCTATTCCAATAGTCCCGGCACGGACGGCAAACATGCTGACTGTTCGCGCACCTTCGACGGCCCCACGACCAATGGCACAGGAGCGTATTGGCACGTCTTCAACCTCTGGGGGTCGAACGATGTCGTGCCGCACATCGACAAGATCAATAAGTTTGGCAGCTGCTCCAAGTACAATATGGATAAAGGCGGCTGTTCGGCCATTGGCCTCTGATCGTCAAAGTTATGGATACCTACGGACAACCTCAGGGCGCAAGTCTCAAAGTCACTGTCATCGTCATCAGCGTCATTGTCGTGGTGGTTGGCGTCCTGACGGTCGGTGCCCTGATTTACCGCTCCCGCCAGCTCGCCACCGAAACCCCGCCAGTTGGAGTCGGATCCAACCCGACTGCTCCCTCGGCGACCACAGCGGCGCCAACGGTCAAGCCCAGCGGTAATACGATCACCGTCCCGACAAACCCGGCGGTTACAGCATCTACGACGCCGGCGACGTTGCCCCTCCCGCCGAACACCCCGAATACCCCGGATTTCACCGGGGCCAAGGACTCGGACGGCGATGGTCTGTCAGATGTCGTCGAGAATTACTACCACACCGATCCGAACAAGAAGGACACTGACGGCGATGGGTACAGCGACTACGACGAGATCGTCAAGTACGGGACTGATCCGTTGGACCCCAACAGCAATCCCAAGACCACCCAGGGCTACTACCCGCAGAACAAATAAAACAGCGCTATGATCTTCCTCTTCGACGAGAAGAACGAGCCCAAGGACATCTTCGCCGACATCCCCTCGGAGAAGCCGGTTGACCGGCCGTCGATGTCGCTCCAGCCGCCCCCGCCACCGGCCAACCCCGCCACCGGCGTGATTCGGGAGTCGACGCCCTTCTCCAAGAAATGGGTCTTCATCCCGGTCGCCGTCCTGCTCTTGGGCGGAATCGCCTATGCCGCTTACTTCTACCTGGTGAAGCCCAAGACGCCGACCGTAACTCCGGCCGCCTCGACCAATTCCATCGCGAATCCGCCCGCGACGGCGAACGAGCCGACGCCGACCGTCCCGGCCACTCCGACCGCGCCCGTCGTTACGACTCCGCCACCGGCCGCGGTCCTGAATACCGCGCCAGGTGCCACTGGGACTCCCGTCACGCCGCCGCCCCAGCCCGCCCCAGCCGCCGCCACCGGGACGCCCGCGACGGTACCGCCGCCCTCCACCTCCGTGGCCCCGGATTCCGATGGCGATGGCTTGACTGACGCCCAAGAGGCCGTGCTCGGCACCAACCCGAACTCGCCCGACTCCGATAACGACGGGCTCACCGATTACCAGGAGGTCTGCATCTACGGCACCAACCCCCTGAACCCCGACACCGACGGCGATAGCTACAAGGACGGTGACGAGGTCAAGAACGGCTATAACCCCCTAGGCCCCGGCAAGCTGACTTTGCCGCTACCGACGATATCAAACTCCGTATGCCAGAGAGCGCCCAGCCCAACAACCCCCTAGCCCCCAATGAACCGGTCATCCACGTGATTCCGGCCGAGTTTTACGGCCTGGCTACTCGGGCCAATATTCAGGCACCTCGGCCTGTCGCGGCTCCGGCCGTTGTTCCGGCCCCCGGCGTGACACCCAACGTCAAGAAAGAAGGTGGCGGCAAGGCCTGGATCCTGATCCCGGTCATCGCCCTGCTGGTCCTGGTGGGCTTGGGCTATTACGTCTGGCAATTCGTCCTGAAGAACCCAGTCAAACCGGCCCCCTCGGTTCCGAAAACCGCCGTGACGCTCACTCCGGCCGAGACTCCGCCGGAGGTCACGTCGCCGGTCGTGACCCCGCCCGTGGAATCGGCTACCACGACCGAAGCCGCCACCTCGACCCCACCCGTAGAGGCGACAGTGCCGGAGGCAGCGACCTCGACGGAGTCAGTCGCGTCGCCCACGAGTGACCAGACGACGGCCCCCGATGCCGACGGCGACGGGCTGACCAATGTCGAAGAGGCCCTCTACGGCACCAATCCGAACAATGTCGATTCCGACGGCGACGGCTTCTCCGATTCCGTCGAGGTCATCAACCTCTACAACCCGGCCGGCTACACGCCCAACAAGCTGATTGAGGCCGGTCTCGTCACGGCCTACGTCTCGACCGAGGGCAGGTATCAGATCTACTATCCGACCAGCTGGACCGCGACGGACAAGGGCAATGGCGACGTCGTCTTCGACAACCCCCAGAACCAGCCCATCGCGGTCTCCGTGGCGGACAATGCCGCCGACCGGTCGGTGCTCGACTGGTACCTGGACGCCAATCCCGGAGCCAAGCCGTCGCAGGTCCAGCAGTTCTTCACCAAGTCCGGACTGGAGGGCGTGCGCGGCCCAGACGGTCGTACGGCTTACATCTCCGCCGACAAGCATGTCTACATCATCAGTTACGCCCCCGGGCTTCAGACGGAGACCTATTTCCGCTCGACCTTCCAGATGATGATCAACAGCTTCGAGTTTAAGCCATGACCCCCCGAACCCTCGTCACGGTGGCGCGACGCGTCCAGCTTTCTGTGTCGGACAGCCAGATTGCCCGAACCGTCGCCGCCGCCCTAGGCGCGGCGCGTTTTCGGAGAGCCGTCGAGGTCGGCGTGACGTTGGTCGGCGACGTCGAGATGCGACGTCTCAATCGCCGCTGGCGCCGCCAGGACCGGACGACCGACGTCCTCTCTTTCCAGGAGGGCCCGCTCACCCCGGCCGGGAAGGGGATGCTGCCCTTTCTGGGCGACGTCATCATCTCGCCCGTCCAAGTCCGGCGACAGGCGCTTGAAGCAGGCATGAGCTGGCGCTCGGAATTCAACCTGATGCTCATCCACGGCACTCTGCACCTGCTCGGCTACGACCACCTGACCAAGAGAGATGCCGCGAAGATGCTCCCGCTTCAGCAAAGGACCCTGAAACGACTCCAGCTATGATTGATTTCGGCAAGTTCCTCCAGAGCCTCAAGTTCGCCTGGCACGGCATTCGCCTCCTGATCGAACGCGAGCAGAGTTTTCGCATCCAGGTCCTCGTCACTGTCGCCGTGACGGTTTTGGCTTTCGTCCTCGGGGTTTCCCGGGCCGAGGCCGCCGTCCTGGTCGTTGTGACCGGTTCCGTCCTCGTGCTAGAATTGTTGAATAGCGCCGTCGAGCGCCTAGTCGACCTGTTCAAGCCGCGCATCCATGAGTACGCCGAGGAGGTCAAGGACATCATGGCTGGCGCGGTGCTGATGGGCTCGATCGGCGCCGCCGTCGTCGGAGTCATCGTCTTCTGGCCGCACCTCGCGGCTCTTTATCGCCATTAAAGTCATGGCCAAGGCCGCCTACGAGGACATCATCACCGGACTGGACATCGGTTCCACCCACGTGCGCGTGGCCGTCGGGGCAAGGGTGCCCGCCGACAAGAACCGTTCCGGCATCCAGATCGTCGGCGTCGCCGAGGTGCCGTCTTCGGGCGTCCAGAAGGGCGTCATTACCTCGATTGAGGACGCCATTTCCTCGGTCTCGGCCTGCCTGGAGAAGGTCGAGCGCATGGCCGGCATCCCCGTGGAACGGGCCCTAGTCGCGGTCTCTGGTACCCACATCATGAGCCAGGAGTCCAAGGGCGTCGTGGCCATCTCCCGCTCGGACGGGGAGATCCGCGAGGAGGACGTCCATCGCGCCATTGAGGCCGCCCGGACCGTCGCCACCCCCCTCAACTACGACATCCTCCACGTCCTGCCCAAGAGCTTCACCATCGACGGCCAGACCGGCGTCAAGGATCCCGTCGGCATGACCGGCATCCGCCTGGAAGTCGACGCCCAGATCATCCAGAGCCTCTCCAATCCGCTCAAGAACCTGACGCGCTGCGTCTACCGCACCGGCATCGACATCGACAGCGTCGTCTTGGGAATCCTGGCCGTGGCCGAGGCCGTGACCACGCCGCGCCAGCGCGAGCTGGGGGTGGCGGTCGCGAACATCGGCGGCTCGACCACCGGCCTCGTCGTCTACGAGGACGGCGACGTCATGTGCACCGCGATCATGCCGCTCGGCTCCGACCACATCACCTCGGACATCGCCATCGGGCTCCGCACCTCCATCGAGGTGGCCGAGCGCGTCAAGATCGAGCAGGGCCACGCGATGCCGAAGGCCGTCAAGAAAGAGGACATCCACCTCTCCGAGCTCGGCGCGGAAACCGACGAGGTCGTCTCCCGCAAGTTCGTCGCGGAGATCATCGAGGCGCGCGTCGAGGAGATCCTGGAGCGCATCGATCGTGAGTTGAAGAAAATCGACCGTCGTGGCCGCTTGCCGGCCGGCATCGTGTTGACCGGCGGGGGAGCCAAACTCTCCGGCTTGACCGATTTGGCCAAGGAACGCCTGGCGCTCCCGGCCGCCCTCGGCTACCCCATCAACGTCTCGAGCATCACCGACCGGATCAACGACATCGCCTTCTCCACGGCTGTCGGGCTGGTCCTTTGGGGCCATAACGCCTCGGAATCTTCCCGGAACAGCGCCGGGCTGGTCTCGAAGTTCACGGAATTACGCCTCGGCAGCCGCCTTAAAAAGCTGGTAAAATCGCTGTTTCCCTGAATTAGGGGATAAAGCGAACATCGGTGTTGTTCAACCGATGCTTGACCATCTGCGTTTGTTTTTTTACGCTGGTAACAGCATAAATCTCACCCCAACTCTTTAGTCCTATGGCAGAAGTCAAGCCAGCCATCGAAACCTTCGCCAAGATCAAGGTCATCGGCGTCGGCGGTTCCGGTAATTCCGCGATCGAACGGATGATCCAGACCAAGATCCGCGGCGTCGAGTTCATCGTGCTCAACACCGACGTTCAGGCCCTGCACCAGTCGCACGCGCCCGTGAAGATTCACATCGGCAAGACGATCACACGCGGTCTCGGTGCCGGCATGGATCCGGAGATGGGCCGGAAGGCGGCCGAGGAGAACGTCAACGAGATTCGCGAGGCGCTCAAGGACGCCGACATGGTCTTCGTGACCTGCGGCCTGGGCGGCGGCACCGGCACCGGCGCCGCGCCGATTGTCGCCGACATCGCCCGCGAGCTCGGCGCGCTCACCGTCGCCGTCGTCACCAAGCCGTTCTCCTTCGAGGGCGCCAAGCGCCGGGAGGTGGCCGAGCGCGGCTACGCCGAACTCAAGGACCGGCTCGACACCATCATCACCATCCCGAACGACCGCGTCTTCGGCATGATCGAAAAGAACACTTCGTTGAGTGAGGCCTTCCGCATCGTCGACGACGTGCTGCGTCAGGGCGTTCAGGGCATCTCCGAGCTCATCACCGTGCCCGGCCTCATCAACGTCGACTTCGCCGACGTCCGCACCATCATGCTCGGCCAGGGCTCGGCGCTCATGGGCATCGGCCGCGCCGCCGGCGAAAACCGCGCCACTGAAGCCGCCAAGCAGGCCATCGCCAGCCCGCTCCTGGAAGTCTCCATCGACGGCGCCCGCGGCATCCTCTTCACCATCACCGGCGGCCCGGACCTCTCCATGCACGAGGTCGCCGAGGCGGCCAAGGTCATCACCGCCAACGCCGACCCCGACGCCAAGGTCATCTTCGGCACCGTGCTCGATCCTTCCATGGGTGACGAGATTAAGGTCACAGTCGTCGCGACCGGTTTTGACGGCCGGGAACAGCCCTCGCTGGCCTCCTCCATGAGGAGCGTCCTGTCAGCCGGTTCCGTCGCGCCCAAGTATCCGGAGCGCCCCGCCATGCCCCGCCCATACGCCCCGCCGCCCGCTCCGCCCAGCGTCAACCGCGCTCCGGAACCGCCCAAGGCTCGTTTTGAGGATGAATCCGCCTTTCCCAAGCGCGTGAAACCAGTTGATCCTGACGCGGCGCGCCGGTCTCCAGCGCCGTCGGCCCCCGCGACTGACGATGTCAGCGACACGCCTGCTTTCCTGCGCAAGGCCGTTCCGCCAGCCCAGCCCAATGCCTCGGACGAGGAAATCGACATCCCGGCCTTCATCCGTAAGAAGATGCTTTAAACGTCTCTCTGTGCGCTGCGTCGCCTGTAACCACCATGACACCAAGGTCGTCGAGACCCGTGAGGGCGGCGACGGCTTGAGCATCCGCCGACGTCGGGAATGCCTGAAGTGCCGGTACCGCTTTTCGACGCTCGAGGAGCCCGAGATCATGGACCTGACGGTGGTGAAGCGCGACGGCAGCCGCGAGGCTTATTCGCGCGAGAAGCTCGAGACGGGCCTCCGCAAGGCGCTCCAGAAGCGCCCCATCACCCACCAGCGCTTCCGGGATCTCGTGAGCTCGCTCGAACGGGACATCCAGAAGACCCGCAAGGACGAGATCACGAGCGAGGAGATCGGCGAGATCGTCATGGGGCGCCTGAAGACTTTCGACAAGGTCGCCTACATCCGCTTCGCCTCGGTCTACCGGGCTTTCGAGGACGTTGATAATTTCCACCAGGCCCTAGAGGGCCTGAATAACAAGAAGAAAAATCGTTAAGACAAGACGTATGGAGGAACACGCGAATTCCACGACGGTCCGCCCGACGGTTCACCCCAAAATCCGCCGCACCCCGGCTTTTTACATCCTGCTCGCCGGCTTCATCGCCGGTAGTTTCGCCGGCGCCGCCTTCGGCGTTTTTTTCGCCTTGTCGCTCGACACCAGTCACCTGCTGGCCGGACAGCCTGCCGTCCCGCCCACCGCCCTCCATCAGGCTCCGGTGACGAACGAGGACACGGCCGTCATCTCCAGCGTCCACAAGGTCACGCCGTCGGTCGTCAGCATCAGCGTCCTCAAGGACGTCTCCCAGATCTACAACCAGACGGGCCCGCTGGCGCTTGATCCCTTCGGGTTCGGCTTCACGTTCCCGTTCCAGGCGCCCCAGCCGGCCCAGCCGAGCACGCCCAACCAGAACCAGGCGCCGCAGAAGCAGACGGTCGGCGGCGGGACGGGCTTCATCATCTCGAGCGACGGTCTCATCCTCACCAACCGCCACGTCGTACTCGACACGGACGCCGATTATCAGGTGACCCTGAATGACGGCACGACCCATGACGCCAAGGTCCTGGCGCGCGACACCGTCCTCGACTTGGCCGTCCTCAAGATCGACGCCCAGGGCCTGCCAGTGCCCGCCTTGGGAGACTCCGACGCCCTGGAGCAGGGCGAGACGGTCATCGCCATCGGCAACACCCTGGCTGAGTTCAAGAACACCGTGACCAAGGGCGTGGTCTCCGGCATCAACCGTCACGTCGTCGCGGGCGACGGCCTCGGCAGTTCCGAGGTCATCGAGGAGGCCATCCAGACCGACGCCGCCATCAACCCCGGCAACTCCGGCGGCCCGCTCATCGACCTCTCCGGCCGCGTCGTCGGCGTCAACACCGCCGTCAACCAGTCGGGCCAGTCCATCGGCTTCGCCATCCCCATCAACGCCGCCAAGATCGTCATCGACAGCGTCCGGGCGCACGGCAAGATCGTCCGCCCCTGGCTCGGCGTCCGCTATACCGTCGTGAATGAGGACGTGGCCAAGGCCCAGAATCTCCCCGATAACTACGGTGCCTTGATTTCCAAGGGGACTCAGCCGACCGACGTGGCCATCGTGCCCGGCAGCCCCGCCGACAAGGCCGGTCTTACCGAGGGCGACGTCATCCTGGAAGCCGACGGTGTCAAGATCGACGAGAATCATTCGCTGGCCGGGTCAATCGGCCGGAAGGGGCCCGGCGACTCGGTGACGCTCAAGGTCGCCAAGGACGGTAAGACCCGCATCGTCACGGTCGTCCTGGGCGAACTTCCCGACGCTACCAAATAGCCACCTATCATGAAATTCACCAAAATCGTCTGTACCATCGGTCCGGCCTCGTCGAGCGAGGAGAAGCTCCGGGCCATGGTCAAGGCCGGCATGAACGTCGCGCGGCTCAATTTCTCGCATGGCACGCACGAGGAGCACGCCGAGCTCATCCGCACCATCCGCCGCGTCGCCGAAGAGATGGCTGAGCCGGTGGCCATATTGCAGGACCTCCAGGGCCCGAAGATCCGCGTCGGCGAGCTGCCGCCCGAAGGCGTCGCGCTCGTGCCGGGCGAGGAAGTCATCTTCACGGCGGGGGAGACTGACTTGGCCAAAAAGCGCTTGACCGTAACTTACGACAAGCTCCATGAGGACGTGAAGCCGGGCGAGCGCATCCTGATCGACGACGGGCTTCTCGCCGCCGAGGTCATCAGGATCGAGGGGACTGACGTCCATTGCCGAGTCAAGGACGGCGGCCAGCTCTTCTCGCACAAGGGCGTCAACTTCCCCGAGTCGAAACTCACGGTCTCGGCCATCACCGACAAGGACAAGGACGACCTGCGCTTCGGGGTGCTCCAGCACGTCGAGTGGGTGGCGCTCTCCTTCGTCCGCAGCGCCAAGGAGATTTACGACCTGCGTTACATGATCAAGGCCTTCGAGCAGGAACTGGGCCCCGAGCACGCCCACGAGTTCCCGGTCCGGATCGTCGCCAAGATCGAGAAGCATGAGGCCGTCGACAGCATCGACGAGATCATCGAGGCCGTGGACGGCATCATGGTCGCTCGTGGCGATCTCGGCATCGAGATGCCCGCCGAGGACGTGCCGCTCATCCAGAAGAAGCTCATCGACAAGTGCCGCGCCGCCGCCAAGCCGGTCATCGTCGCGACCCAGATGCTCGACTCGATGATCCGGAACCCGCGGCCGACCCGCGCCGAGGTCTCCGACATCGCCAACGCCGTCATCGACCACACCGACGCCATCATGCTCTCGGGCGAGACCGCCAGCGGCAAGTATCCGGTCGAGTCGGTCGAGACCATGTGCCGCGTGGTGCATGAGACCGAAACCTCGGCTTACGACGACGTCGAGCCGAAGATCGCCGCCGTGGAGGGCAAGCCGATCGAGGAGGCCGTCTCCGAGGTCGCCAACATCCTCTCGCGCGACGTCGGCGCCAAGCTCATCCTCGTGGCCTCGATGTCGGGCGACACCGGCCGCGTCCTGTCCCGCTACCGCCCGGCCCTGCCGATCTTCGTGGCCGCCTCCTCCGAGCGCGTGCGCCGCCAGCTCAACCTGTCCTGGGGCATCGTGCCGTTCGTCCTGCCCCAGTGCGCCACGGTCGAGGAACTCGTCGACCGCTCCATCGGCTACCTCAAGCACCTCAAGATGGTCACGCCCGGCGACAAGATCATCGTCGTGGCGGGCGAGCCGGTCGGCGTGCGCGGCGGCGTCAACCTCGTCGAAATCCGCGAAATCAAGTAACTGAACCTTATGGCCAAGGAGAATGTCGGGACGCCCTTCGTCCTGAAGTACGAGGATATCCTGATGAGCGACGTCGCCAAGGTCGGCGGTAAGAACGCCTCGCTCGGCGAGATGGTGCAAAGGCTCGTGCCGCGCGGCGTCAACCTGCCTTCGGGCTTCGCCGTCACGTCCGAGGCCTACTGGCATTTCATCGACGCCGCCAACTTGCGCCCCGTCATCAAGGAAGCCCTGGAGGGCCTGGACATCAACGACGTCGACGACCTCTCCGCCCGCGGTCACAAGGTGCGCGAGGCGATCCTCGCCGCCGACCTGCCGACGGACCTGGAGGAGGCGATCAAGGCCGCCTACGTCGACATGGCCAAGCGCTACGGGGCCGACTGCGACGTCGCCGTGCGCTCGTCCGCCACGGCCGAGGACCTGCCGGGGGCGAGCTTCGCCGGCCAGCAGGACACCTACCTCAACATCCGCGGCGACTACGCACTGCTCGACGCCGTCAAGCGCTGCATGGCCTCGCTCTTCACCAATCGCGCCATCGCCTACCGCGTCGACAAGGGCTTCGACCACCTGAAGATCGCCCTCTCGGTCGGCGTCCAGAAGATGATCCGCTCCGACCTGGCGTGCTCCGGCGTCATGTTCACCATCGACACGGAATCCGGCTTCAAGGACGCCGTCCTGGTCAACGCCTCCTGGGGCTTGGGCGAGAGCATCGTCCAGGGCAAGGTCAACCCCGACCAGTTCTATGTCCACAAGCCGACGCTGAAAAAGGGCTTCAAGCCCATCATCGGCCGCACCCTCGGCTCCAAGGAGACTAAGATCATCTACAGCCTGGAGAGCGGCTCGACCATCCGCACCGTCCAGGCCTCCAACGAGGATCGGACGCGCTTCTGCCTGACCGACGACGAGATCCTGACCCTGGCCCGCTGGGCCTGCGAGATCGAGGACTACTATTCCGAGCTCAACAAGGTCTGGGAGCCGATGGACATCGAATGGGCCAAGGATGGCCGCACCGGCGAGCTCTTCATCGTCCAGGCCCGCCCCGAGACGGTCCAGGCCCTGCGTGACCAGAACGTCCTCGTCGAATACCTGCTCAAGCAAAAAGGCGAGGTGCTGGTCGTCGGCCTCTCGGTCGGCTCCAAGATCGGCCAAGGCAAGGTTCGTGTCATCAAGGACGTACGCGACATGTCTTCCTTCAAGGAAGGCGAAGTCCTGGTCGCCGAGATGACCGACCCGGACTGGGTGCCGATCATGAAGAAGGCCGCGGCCATCGTGACCAACAGCGGCGGCCGCACCTGCCACGCTGCCATCGTCTCCCGCGAGCTCGGGACGCCGGCCGTCGTCGGCACCGGCAACGGCACGGCGGTCCTCTCCGACGGCATGGCCGTCACGGTTTCCTGCGCCGAGGGCGAGGACGGCAAGGTCTATCAGGGCCTCGTGCCCTTTGAGATCAAGCGCACCAAGCTCGACGGCTTCCGCAAGCCCAAGACCAAGATACTGATGAACGTCGCCGAACCGGACCTGGCCTTCGAGTACTCCCTCATCCCGAACGACGGCGTGGGGCTCGCCCGCGTCGAGTTCGTCTTCTCCAACTTCATCAAGGTCCATCCGCTGGCCCTGCTCAACTACCCGACGCTGACCGACGAGTCACTGAAGGCCCAGATTGACGAGATCACGCGCGGCTGGACCGACAATAAGAAGTTCTTCGTCGACCGCATGGCCGAGGGCGTGGGCCGGCTCGCCGCCGCCTTCTGGCCGAAGGACGTCATCGCCCGCGCTTCCGACTTCAAGACCAACGAGTACGCCACCATGGTCGGCGGCTCGCTCTACGAGCCCAAGGAATCCAACCCGATGATCGGCTGGCGCGGTGCCTCGCGCTATTACGACCCCAAGTACAAGCCCGCCTTCCTGTTGGAGTGCGAAGCTTTCAAGAAAGTCCGCGACGAGATGGGGCTCACCAACCTCATCATCATGATTCCGTTCTGCCGCACGCCGGAGGAGGGGAAGGCCGTCTTGGCGACCATGAACGAAGCCGGTCTCGTGCGCGGCGAGAACGGCCTCAAGGTCTACATGATGGTCGAGATCCCGTCCAACATCATCTTGGCCGACAAGTTCGCCGAGATTTTCGACGGCTTCAGCATCGGCTCCAACGACCTGACCCAGCTGACGCTCGGCGTCGACCGCGACTCGGCGCTGGTCAGCCACCTCTACAACGAGCAGAACCCGGCCGTGATGGAATCGATCAGCCGCGTCATCAAGACGGCCAAGGCCAAGGGCGTGAAGATCGGCATCTGCGGCCAGGCGCCCTCGGACTACCCCGAATTCGCGCAGTTCCTGGTGCGCGAGGGCATCGACAGCATCTCGCTCAACCCCGACACGGTGCTCAAGACCAGCCTGGCTATCGTCGAGACCGAGGACAAAATGAAGAAAAACTAATGTCGGCGAACGTGGTACACTGTTAAGGTATGAAGCCTGAAAAAAGCCGCCTGGGGTTCACTGTCGGAGCCAAGGTGGCCGCCATGGTCATCATCTCCGAGCTGATCACCCTGGCCGCCTATTTCTTCCTCTCCCGGCTCCTGGTGAACGAGACGGCGTTCGCCGATTTCACCAACCTCCGACAGCGCGACACGGTCACCGTCGCCGTGATTTCGTGCTTCGTCTTCGCCGGTTACCTGACCTTCCTCGTCATCACCCGCATCTTCAGCCCAGTCAGCAAGCTGACCAAAATCACCGAGGAGATCATCAAGGGCAATCTCAACCTGCGCCTGGACATCCGGACCCACGACGAGTTGCAGATTTTGGCCGAGCGCTTCAACGCCATGGCTGACGCCCTCCGCAACGAGCGCGCCCTGCTGGAGTCGAAGGTCAAGGACCGGACGAAGGAACTCGAGGAGTCCCAGGCCAAGGAGCTCGAGCGCCAGCGGGAAGTCGTGAAACTCAAGGACGAGTTCCTGTTCGTCGCGGCTCACGAGCTCCGCACCCCGCTCACGGCCATCCGCTGGAGCCTGGAGAGCCTCGACGCCAAGAAGATGACCAAGGAGGCCTACCGTCAGGCGCTGGACGACGCCATGGAGGGGAGCCGGAACCTGGCGGCCCTGGTCGAAGACCTGTTGAACATGGCCCGCTTGGAGTCCAACCGCATCGAGTTCAAGAAGGAGCTGGTCGACATGCGCACCGTCGTCAAGGCGGTCCTGGACGAGGCCGAGCCGCTCGCCAAGCGCCGTAAGATAACCTTGGAGTCCGAAGTGCCGGCCCAGAAGACCATCGACGCCCTGGCCGACGAGCGGCGCATCCGCGAGGTCCTGATCAATCTCGTCGGGAATGCCCTCAAGTTCGGGCGCGAGGGCGGCAAAGTCATCGTGAAGCTGGATGCCGTCCGCGACAAGGTCAGGATAGACGTCGTCGACGACGGCCCCGGCATCGCCCCCGAGGAACAGTCGCGCGTCTTCGAGAAATTCTGGCGCTCAAAGGCGCAGAGCGGCGTCGAGGGCTCCGGCCTAGGTCTCTTCATCACCAAGCGCCTGGTCGACGGCATGAACGGCACTGTCAAGTTCGTGAGCCAGTTGGGGCAGGGGACGACCTTCACGGTCACTCTGCCGCTCGAACCACACCAGCTTTTGAAGTGATTTGACCTTAAATTGAGGGTTAGATTAGCTCAATCAGCAGTATTGCCATATTAGGTGACTGGTGCTACAGTGTGTCGGTAACGATTTCTGAAATAGGCACGGGCCGGTAGCGTAGCCCGGTTCAACGCGTCTCCCTGTCACGGAGAAGATCGAGGGTTCGAATCCCTTCCGGCCCGCCATGAAAAAGCCCCAGCACAACGCTGGAGCTTTTTCATATGACGGGACGGAGCGAGCCAACTGCTTGGCTCGCGGAAGGGATTCGAAGACCGCAGCGATGTCGCGCTCCGAGCGCGACCGCGAGGGGCGGCCCGCGACCGACTCGCGCGACGGCGCGAGGCGAGTTGTGGGCGAACCCTTCCGGCCCGCCATGAAAAAGCCCCAGCACAACGCTGGAGCTTTTTCATATGGCGGTCGAAATTCCTATTTCCTGCTCGCCAGCTGTTTCCGAAGTTTTTCGTTCTCTTCCTTGAGCTCTACCATCTTCAATTCGCGTCCCGTCATGGCATGGTCAATCAGCTCGAGCTGTTCGATACGCTTGGCGAGCTGTGCCGTCCGCTCGTCGACCTTCTTCTCGAGTTCTCGGGCGTAGTCGGCGAGCCTGATCTCGATGGCGCGCTGTTTCGTGACGTCTTCCATAGCGAGGATTATGAGCGCAGGCAAGCTATCTCCATCGGAATACACGCGTCGGGCGTTCAGCATGAAAATCTTGTGACCCACGACCGGGAACTCGTGATCGACCTCGAAATCCCGGAAGAAAGTCTCCTTCGGGAGGATGTCGTTGAGCAGGGTGCGCAGATGCTTGCCGGCCCATTGGCCGTTGCCGAGGTCGAAGATGAACTTCCCCTCGGTCTCCCGGGCCGCGGCGTCAAACGCCCGGTAGAAGGACTCATTGGCCGTGAGCACGATCAACGCCTTGTCCAGTATTAGGAACGGCTCCCGGGCGGTGTCCACGACGTTCCTGATGTAGGTCCAGCCGGTCTGCCAGACTTTCTCCGTCAGGCTGGTTTCTTTGCGTTTTGACGAGCCGTTCATGAACGTGGGGTTGAGTGACAAAAGCTTCAGCAATTATAGCTCATATTCATATTGTGGGCAAAAGCCCCGGCTGTGGGGCCGGGGCTTTAAGCCATCTTCAGCGGCCGGCCTCAATCGTCACTCCAATCTCGGCGAGTGGCGCCTTTACGGTGACACGATCGTTCTCGTCGAGGTTCAGCACGTAGCCGGTGTCCGGGGCGCTCGCCTTCGGGTCCGAGGGGAGCGAGGGGATGTAGGCGGGCGAGAGACAGGAGAGGTCGAGCGCGCCCGAGGCGCTGGTCGGGCCCTTGGCGACGGCGTAATCGGTCCCGGCGGCGAGGCTCGGGCACGTCTGACTGGTGCCGGCCACTGTTCCTTCGAACGTGCCGTGGTTGTCCGAGATGCGCTCGCCGACGGCGTTCAGGATGGCGCTCACGTTGCTGATTCGCTGGCTGTTGCGGGCCAGCTTGAACTGCCGGGCGGGGTTGATGGCGACGATGGCGGTGGCGGCCAGGACGGCGATGAGGCCGATGACGATGGCGATCTCGATTAGCGTGAAACCCTTGGGCTTGCGGATTTTCTTGGTGGACATATGGAAGTAGATTAATCAAATCATTTAATGAGTCTTGTGTGGGCGGGTCCTGTCTCGGCGATTACCCCGAAGGTGCTCGGCTAACAGCCTGTGCCCGCTTCGGGGACCCCATCGCCGCGCCACCCGCCCATCTTTCTAAGGTTGGTCGGCTTATTCGCAACTTTCCGGCGGGGCGCGGGCGGGGCAACCGGGGAGTTCTTGCCAGGACAGGATGGTGAGGTCGGAGGCGCGGGCCGTGACTTCCAGTTCGGTCGCGGCCCGGTGCGCGCCGCGGGCCGGCCACTCGCCGGTCGTATGCACGACGTAAATGCCGGGTGGATTTTCAGCGGCGTCTCGGATGAGACAGGCGGTCGGCGGAGTCGCCGAAGCGTCCACCGTTATGGCCCCGGTCTCGGTCCGCCCGAGGGCGAGGTCGAGGAGCACCCGGTGAGCGCAGGACTTGGCCAGCGCCTCGCTCACGGCCTGGTTCTCGGCGTCAGCGATGTTGAGGCGTGCGTTGAAAGCGGCCTGGCCCAGCGCCAGCGTCGCCGTGAGGAGCAGAGCGGAGATGACGATGACCGAGGCGAGAGCGGCGAACCCCGGATGATTGGGCTTTTTCATGGCAGGAGATACTTAGTCAATTCGAAATCCTGGCGCACTACGGGTCCGGCCGACGAGCTCGACAGCGTGAACTGGGCCGTGACGGCCTCGGGCCCGCTCCGGAGGAAGCGCAGGGACGTGACCCTGACGCCACTGCCGTTCAGCGTGTTCGGCGCTCCATTCGCCCGCGTCAGGACCGCGTCCGTCCCGCGCGCCTCGAGCCGGACGACGCCGATTCCGGGCTTCCGCACCTCGAGGACGTCACTCTCGCCGGTCGCCGGGCTGGTGACGCCGCCCGCCGCTTCGTCGAAGCCGGTTAGCAGCCAGCCGATCTTGGCCGAGAGGAAGTTCGCCTCCTCGGCGACAGCGACGCGATCCGCCGAGCGGGCCGCCGTCCCGATGATCCCGCCGGCCGCCGCGAGTCCGCCGCCCGCGATGACGGCGAACAGCCCGAAGTACAGGATGCTCTCGATGAGGGTGAAGCCGCGTGTTTTTTTGGCAGTCATGGTCGTGGCGTGAAGATTTCGAGGAAGCCTTGGCCATCGTCGGTCCCGCCACCGGCGTAGAGCGCGTCGCCCTCGCAGTCCAGGCTCGCGCCCCGGCCAGGCAACGCCGGGAACTCGCTCGCGCTGGCGTGCGGGGTGAGCGGCCTCGGCGCGGTGACGTCCGTGAGGTCCCAGACTTGGAGCTGGTCGCTCGTCAGGAGGAAGGCGAGATTGCCGCGCCCGACGAGCCCGTTCACGCTTTCCGCGGTGGCGAGATTAAGGGAACCCAGCGGCGTGACGGGCACGTCGGCGGGATTGCGATTGTCGAGCGCGAGGAACTCGGGCAGGGCGTCGGTCGGCCCGGAAATCTTGGTGGTCGTGCGGCCGAGGTAGACCCGGTTCTCGTTCACGGACAGGCTCTTGCCGTTGCCGCCGAGTCCTTCAAGCGCGTAGAACCCGGAGACGCGGCGGGGCTGGGACGGATTGGTGACATCGAGGACCGTCAACTCTTCCCGGGCGGTACCGTAGGCACCCGCCGGATGGGCCAGGTAGGCATAGCCGTCCCGGACGCGAATCGCGTTCACGGCATGCCCCTGCAGGGAATAACCGCCCAGCCAGGCCGGATGCACCGGGTCATGGACGTCGATGACGCTGAATTCCTGCCCACCAGGCGTGGAGGTGAGCCCCAGGTAGACGTAACCGCGTCGGTAAAAGACGCTATTTCCGAGGCCGGCCGTCGGCACGATATTGGCGGGGATCTTGTAGGTGACGACCTGGGGCGCCCAGCCGGCTGGCGTCGGGCTGGTCACGTCGATGACCTGGAGCTGGCCTCGGGCGAAACTGCTCGCGCTCGCGAGGTAGGCATAAACCTTGCCACCCGAGGGCGCGACCGCGACGGCACTGGGGCCGGTCTTGGCTCCGGAATCGTTGTCGAGCGCCCCGAGGAGCGTCGGTTGGCCTGGGTTCCTGACGTCGAAGACGAAGAAGCTCGCCTGGCTCGTGCTGCTGCCGCTCGTCGTCACGTAGAGCCGGCCGTTCCAGGCGTCCACGCCGGTGACCGCGTAGCGGTTTGCGGTGTCGCCGACGAGCGTGGCCAGGTTGAATACGTTCGCCTGCGAGTGCCGCCAGTCGCCCGTCACGGCTGGGTTACAGGTATCTTCCGGGTCTGGGTTCACGATGAGCGTCGAGAGTCGCACAGTCTCGATTCGTCCACCCGGCGCGCGCCAAGTCACGGCACTCGTGACCCGCTCCGTCCAGAGGTCCACCGGTTCGACCTCGAGCGCCTGGCCGTCAGCCCCAGTGGTTGATTGCACTGACTGGAAATCACTCGTCGCCGAGGCGCTGGAAAGCTCCAGCGCCTGACCCGCTCGCTCAAGCGCGTCCGCGCGCGTGGCCGTGTCCGCGAGCAAGGACCGGCCGCTGAACGCGATCGGCAAAGCGGCCGTGAGCGCGAGCGTCAGGACGCCGAAGGCGACCATGATCTCCAGAGTCGAGCTACCGCGCGTCGATCTGGCCCTCATAGTTGATGGCGATTGAATTAGATCGGCGGCCTTGGGCGAGCCCGATGACCGCTGGTTCCGCCGTGCCGTCCAGCTCGTTGAAGATGGGATCTCGGTCTGGCCAGGCGACCTGGACTGTGGCGTTCGACTCAAACTCCACGTTCCCGCTGGCACCGGGTTCAAACCGGTCGCCCTTGAAGACGACGTAACAGCGTCGGTACGTTCGGCAACCGGCACCGGGGTCGTAATGCACGCCGTGAGCGGCCCGGCCGACGTTCCGCATCGCCTCCGCGCGCGCCAACCGCAGGGCGCCGATGAGCGTCGACTCCTCCCTGCGGAACCGGCCGGCGGCCCCATTGCCCAGGCCGAAGCCGAGGCCGAGCCCGGCCACCAGCGCGAAGAGCCCCAGTGCGAGGGTGATCTCGACCAGCGTGAACCCTTCAGGCGTTGAGGTGCTGGGTGATCGCATAGATGGGGGTGATGATGGAGATCGCGACGAAGCCGACGACGACGCCCATGCCGGCGAGGAGCACCGGCTCGAAGACCGTCGTGAGGTCCCGCGTCAGGTCGTCGAACTCCTCCTCGTACAGGCGCGCCAGGTTCTCGAGGGATTCGCACAGGTTGCCGGTGCGCTCGCCGACGGCGACCAGCTCCGCGACCTCGGGTGGGAAGAGCTTCGGCCGGCGCTCGACCTGCGCGTGAAGCGGCTCGCCCAGATCGAGCTTGGCGGCCATGTCCAGGAGCGCCTGGCGGTAGCCGGAATGGCCGATCGCCCGAGCCGCGATGCGGTGCGCCTCGTTGATCGGTACGCCGCTGCGCAGGAGCAAGCCCACGACGCGACAGGCGCTGGAGACCGCGCTGCGCCGGACCAGTCCGCCGAGGACCGGGACGGCGAGCGTGGCGCGGTCGGCCCAGGCCCGCCCCTTCGGCTGTCGGAGCGCCCAAGCCACCGCTGCGCCGACGGCCGCGAGCCCGAAGGCCAGCCATGGCCAGCGGCGGATCAGGAAACCGCTCAGGCCCATCAGGGCCCGCGTCGTCCAGGGGAGCTCGAAGTCGAGGCTCTGGAACATGGGCAGGATCTTCGGGAAGACGTAGGCGACGAGCAGGAGCGCGATGCCGAGCGTCGTCACGACGATGAAAGCCGGATAGACCGCGGCGCCGATCATCTTGCGCCGGAAGGCCTGCTTCTTCCGGAGTTCAAGCGCTAGGCGGGCGAGGCAGACGTCCAGCGTCCCGGAGCGCTCGCCGATCGCGATGACGCTCACGACCAGTTCGCCGAAGACGCCGCGGAACTGGCCTAGGCTCGTGGCGAGCGGTTGGCCATTCTCGACATCGGCAGTGACTGACTCGAGGACTTTGGCCAAGTCGCGGCGTCGGGCCTGTCGTTGCATCATCCGGAGCGCCTCCAGCAGGGGAATGCCGGCCCCGAGCAGGGAGGCGAGCCGCTGGATTAGCAGGGCTTGTTCGCGGAGCGTGATTCTCATGAGAGTGTCCTTAAGATTTCCTCGACGGTGGTGACGCCGCCCTCGACTTTAGTGAGCCCGTCGGTGAGCATCGGCGTCAGGCCTTCCAGCTCGGCGAGGAGCCGGAGGTCGGAGGCCGGGGCCTTACGCAGGATGGCGTCGCGCAGGTCATCACCGAGCGCCAGGACCTCGTACAGGCCCACCCGGCCGCGATAGCCCGTCCCACGGCATTTGTCGCAGCCCCGGCCCCGGAAGAAGGCGTTCGGTACGCCCGTGGCGGCGAGTTCGGCGAGACGCTCGCGTTCGGCAGCTGACGGCTCCACCGGCTCGCGACATTCTGCGCAGATCCGGCGTACGAGCCGCTGGCCGATTACGAGACTGACCGCCGTGGCGATCAGGTACGGCTCCACCTTCAAATCGAGGAGGCGGGGGAGCGCGGTCACGGCGTCATTCGTGTGGAGGGTGGTCAGCACCAGGTGCCCAGTCAACGCCGCGCCAGCGGCCAATCCGGCGGTCTCCGCGTCGCGGACCTCGCCCACCATGATGACGTCCGGGTCCTGGCGCAGGACGGCCCGCAGGCCCGTCGCGAAAGTGAGTCCGCTCCGGGCGTTCACGGGGATCTGCGTCACCCCGCCGATGGCATATTCGACGGGGTCCTCGATGGTCGTGACGGCGGTGCTCGCGGAGTTGCGCAGGGCGGTCAGGGCGTAGAGCGTCGTCGTCTTGCCCGAGCCGGTCGGGCCGGTCGCGAGGATGAGCCCGTGCGACTTGCCGGCGGCCCGCTCAATCAATCCTCGGTCCGTCGCCGACACCCCGAGCGCGCCCAGGTCGAACTCGTCGGGCTTCTCCGGCAGGAGGCGCAGGACGGCGTTCTCGCCGTGATGGGTCGGGGCGATGGCGACGCGCACGTCAATCGTCCCGATGCCGGCGCCGGTCGTCCGGAACCGGCCGTCCTGGGCGGCCTGGTGCTCGTCGGTCCGCAATCCGGCCATGATCTTGAGCCGGGCGATGGCTTCGGGATGAAGCGACATCGGCAGGGATGGCTCCTCCTGGAGCAGGCCGTCGATGCGCAAGCGGACCCGCAGGCGGTCGGCTTCCGGGACGAGGTGGATGTCCGAGGCCCGTTCACGGGCCGCCCGGGCGACCAGTTCGTCGATGATTTCAGTGATTGCCATATCGGGCGGATACTAAGCACAACCCCTCTATTTCACGCAAGGGGGTGGCGGTGTATCATTGATTTCTGGACGTTTAACCCAGATTTTATGCGCCTGATTACCTTGAACGCCTGGTGCGGCCGGGCCCTGTACCCGCTGATGACGTTCCTCAAGAAATACGCCCCGGAGACCGACATCTTCTGTCTCCAGGAAGTGCTGGACGCCGACCAAGGCGTGATGGATGAGCGCCACCCGGACGAGTATGTCTGTGGCGACCTGTACCGCAAGATTGTCGCCGCCCTGCCGGACTTCAATGGCGCCTTCGCCTCTTTCGGGGATTACCCGCACCGCCAGAGTCAGGCCACCTTCATCCGCAAGACAGTGCCGGTGACCGACATTGGAGACTTCCTGGTCCATGAGCCCGCGCAGCCGCATGAACATGGCAGCGCCGTTATCGCGTCTCGCAAGCTCCAGCACGCCACCTTCGATCTTGGCGGTCGCGAGTGCGTCGTCGCCAACTTCCACGGCCTCTGGAACGGCGGCGAAAAGATTGATTGTCCGGAACGGCTGGCGCAGTCCGAGAGCATCAGGAAATTCCTGGACGGCATCACCGGTCCCAAGGTCTTGTGCGGCGACTTCAACCTACTGCCGGATACCGAGTCCCTGGCCATTGTGGAGCGGGGGATGGTCAGCCTAGTGAAGACTTACGGCGTGAAATCGACGCGCACGCCGCTTTATCGAAATTACGACAACCCCAAGGCCTCGAAATTCGCCGACTACGTCATCGTCTCGCCGGACATCAAAGTTGAGCGCTTCGAAGTCCTGCCCGACCTGGCCTCCGACCACTCCGCCCTACGGCTGGAGTTCCATTAGAAACTAAGTTACCAGCCAAAAAACGCCTTTTTAGGGGCGTTTTTTTGCGACTAGGCGGTCTCAACAATCTAGCGCAACGGTATGATGGAAACATATGCCACCAAAGTACCGCCGCCTGTCGAGCGAAGAGCGCGAGGAAATCAGCCGGGGGCTTGCGACGGGAATGTCGCTGGCCG
>Ga0182027_10001081_pt1 | contig 45853 bp, 34 predicted proteins | sample 712E1DmetaG_FD_121300 | JGI IMG/M metagenome (GOLD analysis project Ga0182027, IMG submission 121300) | Permafrost microbial communities from Stordalen Mire, Sweden - 712E1D metaG (Illumina Assembly) | ecosystem: Environmental > Terrestrial > Soil > Wetlands > Permafrost | place: Sweden...
CCGCCCGTACTTCTCGAACCCCGTCTGCGCCGCCAGAGTTTGTTGTCGCACTCGCCTTTTCACCTCGACTTACACCTTATACGCACACCCTGTGGATCGGAGAGTTCTTCAGAGGTTCCTTAGAGGAGTGCCAGGATAGATCATGTTCGCAATCGCCCGCATGCGTGGAATCCGGAACGGAATCGTCTTCTTCGGCTGAATAAATGTGGTCCATTTCTGGTCGATGTCGCTCCCTACGCTGACGTAGGTTGGATCCCAGTAATCCCGGAATATCCGCAAAGCCAATGCTCGCTTTTGCGCTAACGTGTAGGCGGAAGTGTCGGGCGTGTCAGGATACCCTCCACGGCTGCTAACTTCCTATCCGCCTCTGTGCGAACTTGGTGAACTTTAAGTGCAGTCTTCGTTTGTTCGACCTTCACCTTTGTCGCCCGAATCTTTGTTTGCAGTCTTTTCACTGCGGTACGTGTTTCGCTTTGAGATGTGGTCAGCAGCGTTCTCCAAAGACTTTCCAGCATTACGATTGCAAACTTCTTTGATGCCCTGTCCGATTCTGGTGCTATTGCGATCCGGCGAAGTTCGGTGCAGACCTCCGGCATTGCTTCTGCCAGAATTGCCGAGACCCTGCCGTGGGGCTTTGACCGGGTCTTTGCAATTGCCTCTGTAATGTAGTGCTCAAGCAGTTTTTGTTTCATAGCAATTGCTCGCTTTCTGCTTGGCTGCTTTCTCTGCTTGGTGCTCGTCTGTCATTCGCTGTGTAATGGCTTTAGTTCTTTGTACTGGTACGCTGATGTCCCGAGAGTGCCCGCACTCAAGAACGCAGCCGGTGTAAGTAGCGTGTTCGGGTGCCTGAACTATCCCGTTTACGCTTTGTACGGTCTGCATTGTTTGGCAAACCGTACAATAGAATCTCGCCCGAAGACGCTGCCACTGTGCGAGAATGCCTCTGCGGGAATCAGGGGTTGTCTCTAATGCTGAACTGGTTTCAAACTTGCTCTCTCGGGTTGTAAAGGTTCTTGCTGTCATACCCTCCCCCTGTACGTGTACGGCTGCGACGAATACCGGGCTGTCGGGTGCTGCATATGCGTGAGCCGTGTTGTACACGAAGGTCAAGAACTCTTCGGACGTTCGGTCAACCGGCTGTGTGACGATCTCAGACCCGATGCCCGCCTTGATCTGTGGTTTCGCTGGCAACAGGTCAATTGCATCGGCCAAAGTTGCCGGTCGGAGTTTGCCGTCTTCTACGTACTGTGACGGAATACCCGCTTCGTTAGGAATGGGAACCCTCATAGTGACCTCCGATAAACTTTGCCATCCCGCCAGCCATAGACCGATAAATCCTCGCCCGCTGCCAACAAAGCATCCGATACTTCTAGCGGTAGTCGGTCTGTCTGGTCGCTATCTGGGAAGACAGACAAACCTAAACCTAGGTTTTCAGCCGCCTCAGTTGTCTTCACAGTTAGGTTTTGATCTTTCTTCTCAGTTGTCTTCACAGTTAGGTGGACACTGGTGTCCTCTGGCTCAGTCATTTTTGTCCTATGGCTCAATCTGCTTTGGTCACCAGTGTCCTGTGCCTCAGCATGGGTGTCCTCTACCTCATCGTTTAGGCATAGGACATCGGTGTCCGCTGCCTCTTTATATGCGTGGGCATACATTGCACTGAGGTTTAGGGTGTACCGGTTAGGAGTTCCGTCGGCGTGCTGGTTGCCCCAGCCCCGCTCCCATTTCAGAATGCCGAGTTTATGCAATGCGGCAGTAGCTCGACGAACGGTTCGCTCATCTAGCCCGGCGAGTTCCCCGATTCGTTTCAGCGATGGACAGCACAGCCCGGTTTTGCTGTTGCGGTGACATGCGATGGCGATCAGCACGAGTTTGGCTGTCGGCGTGATTCCTGTGGTGTCGCAGGCCGCTAATAGGTAGGCGAAGCCGTGCGGTTTCTTCCGTGGTTGTGTGTGACTTGATGTCATCTCATTTTCCTTTCAACTAACTTGCCAAAGCGTTTGCAACAGACGCTAGGTCAACGCTGCTGAGACTTTGTAAAATGTCGTTCTGTGCTCGGGTTGTTTTCGTTCCGGTCTTCTCCGTGAGCCTGCGAAGATTTAGGATTGTGGTTAGTGCTGTCTGAGCTGTTGGTGAAAGCGTGTTCGTTTCGGTCATTTTCATCTCCTTTTTATTTCTACAAACAACGAAAAGCCCGCAGCACTCAACAGAGCACTGCGGGCAGGATGTGACCACGCTTGGACGGCGAGATTCGTTCCGAATGGAACAATGGTCACTGGTAAATCTAAATTGTGGGTTGCCGTCCAAAGCGAACCGGGTCTCCGGGGAGACCATCCTGCAAATATTCTTATGTGGGATTGTTCGCTCTGGCAGAAACGGCTAACTGCGGCTGGCGGGTGTTACTTACTTAGATGGCACGTGTGCGGGAAAGGTTGTATGCTTCGACTATCTGGACCTATTCCCACCGTTCTATCTTACTCTAACATCAAGAATCTGTCAAGCCTTTGCAATCTGGTTTGACTACCACTAATAGTATGCTGTTTGTGCTAATGCAATCTTGACTAAGGAAACCACAACTGCTTGTGGTCAAGGTCATGGTTCGCATTTATTTTGGCAGTTACAATGAGTGTACTTTCATTGTATCCGCCACCTAGTAACGAGTGTATTAGTATAAAGAATCGGGCAGGAATCCTACCACCCTACTTACCCCCCTGATCGGGCTGGCGGAATGGGACCCACGAAGGGGACCCTATTCGGCACAGACCCCGGATGGGACCCGTAAAGTGGGACCCGGATGGGACCCAGATACAGAGGAAGTACATAGAAAAGGGACCCTCTTTGCCAGCCCCGCTCGGCGGCTGCTGGTGGTCACCCCGAAGACCCCTGCCACTGCCGGGTCGTAGAAATGCCGTTAAGACCACCTAGTATGGTACCTACTCTTTTGGTTTCAATGACTTGGATTATGTTTCCATTTTGTCAGCAGGAGAACATAAGACGAAACCATTACCGGACGCAGGATGTTTGGCCCCCCGACCCGTGCTTAACCCCTACTTAATAAACGACTTAGGAGAGCGTAACGCTAACCCGTTTGTTTGCAATACCGCTGAATTTCTCGCATCATGCACTGAACCATGCACTAGACTTTCTAACTATCGTAGAATCAATGACATTGAAAGGATAGGCGGAATTGGAACCGTCGCTCATGACCGTGATAATCGCAATGATAGTGCAGCCTAGCAGCGACCACGGGAATCTAGGAATCTAGGAATCCGGGGAATCCGGCTTAGTGCTATCCGGCAGAGCCTGACTTGATCCGCTCCTGTAATTCTTTGTCCTTGGGGCTGCTTGGCCCGAATTCCTTCAATCTCCACACCCGAGCAGGATTGTTTATCGGCCCGCCTGCATCTGGGCCGGTGCTGTCTTCGATTGCAAAGCCTGAACCTCGCAGCAACTGCACTACCTGTTTTTTCTGTTCTTTGTTGAGGCCCAAAAATTCTACTAGCTGGGCTGTGGTCATTCCGGGGTGCTGACTCAAGGCGAACAGTAGCCTATTGGTCGCTTGCTCCGTGTCCATGGCGGCATCCTCCTACACATAAAACGAGAACGCCCGACAATCCCCTTCGGACTAGACGCTACTTCTTTGCTGCCCGAATCTTCGCCCATCTCGCCCGCTGTGCCGCTGCGATTCGTTTGCGACCGGCGGCTGACATCTTGCGAGGCTTGCCAGCGGCCTTCTTTGACTCTTGTACTCGTACACCGCCCAGCATCTTTATGACCTTCTGCATTACGTTGACATTGTTCTGAAGGACTTGGATAACATCCATGATGGCCACTGCGTTCTCCTAGTCGTAGATGCGACGGGGGAAGGATAGCACGGCGTGCCCGACTTCTGGCGGTTTGCAACGGGTGGCTTAGCCCACCTGTACTGGCCAAATGTGATGGGCACCAAATCAGAATAGCGAAATCAACGGTACAGTCCCCGCCCCATCAGTTCGCCCGCTCCTCTTGTGACAATTGCCGTAACCACTTCTCAACATCGCTTCGTAAAAAGCGTAGATTGCCGTTGATCCGCAGCGTGGGAATGGGAAGCGTCTGGCGGACCTTTGCCCGTGACCGGGTTAGGTCATAGACCTGCCCTTTAGAAAACTTGAGCAGTTGAGCTACGTCGGAGACAGTGAGGATTTCGTTAAGCAGCGATGGTGCGGGTGCTATTGGTGTTGCTGTTGGGAGTGGCATTCATACGCCCTCCAATGTCGCAGGATTCCACTACGACCAAGGTGTGCCAGATGCCCGCTACAGGACTATCCCCACACCCCGCCCGATCCGTTGTACCTTGTTCGGTACGAACTGGCCGGGTCTAACTGCAAACCCATCATAGCAGTTCCGCTGCCAAATTCAACTTACGATGGTAACCGGGCTGAGTTACTTTAGTGTACGAATACAGTGCTATTCTTTGCCATTCGTCGCAGCGGCTTCTAACAGTTTCATGCCGTTCTTGAACGCTTCCGGGGTGATGGCTTTCTTGTACACGCCGAGTGTGGTAGTCATGGACTTATGCCGCAACAGGGCTTGAGCAACGGCGTAGTTTCCGCCTGTGTTCTCAATGACTGCGGTACACGCTCCCCGTCGGCCTGCGTAAAGTGTCTTCCACTCGCCCGCTTTCTTCGGAACCTTGTTGCAGCGTTCGCAATTGCTACCCTCTACATGAGGCCTGATAACCCGAGCGATGTAATTGTGAAGGTCTGCGGGTGTGTCATTGCGTGACGGAAACACCCAGCCCTCTTTCGGACTGCCTGACTTCTGACGCCAGATTTCCAAAGGTATACGGACCTGATTTATGAGTGGCAGGGATGCGACCGATTCAAGCGTCTTCGGAGTGTCTACGATGCCCCGCACAACCGACCGGCGAATGTTCACGTTCTCAGAATCGAAATCTTCCCATTTGAGTGCAGCGATCTCTCCCGGTCGCAATGCCAGAAAGCAGGACAGGGCCATTATCAGTTGACAGTCAACGTGATCCACCAGAGCGGAAATAATATTCTCTGCCTCTTCGAGTGTGTAATGCTTGGTAGGTTTGGATTCGATAGCGTCATCCGGCATACTCACGTCATGCCATGGGTTGACTTTAATTCGCTGTTCAATGACCGCCCTCTTGAAAAGGGAACTGCCGAGAGCCTTGATGTGTTTCAGCGTGTTCTTGCCCTGTGTCCCGGTGAGCGATTGAAGGAACTGCGTGCCCATGGACGGTTCGTATTCTTGCAGCGTGACCTTGCCGAAATGGGCCTTTAGATGTTGATTCCAAATTTGCTTGTAGCCCCGCACCGTGGACGGTTTCTTTCGGGCTTTGCCAGTCAACGATAGAATCTCTTCGCAGTACTTCAGGTATTGTTGCTCCCAGAAATCCAGCACGGTCATGTCCTTCGCAGTCGTTCGCCCGCTGGCCTGTTGGGTGTTAATCGTCTGCATGAAGTCGTTGCGGAGTAGCTTGACCGACTTGGCATTCCGGGCGTAATACTTCTCACTCTTTTCACAGAGACGGCGGGAACGTTGCACCCGTACGGCTTTACCATCTACAATCTCGGTGACGTAGTACCGAACGAAGAAAGCACCGGATGACTCGTAAATGTAGCCCGTCTGGATTCGGCCCATGGTTCCCTCCAACCACGGACAGAATAGCATTATGCAGTCAGTATGCACTAGATGTCTTTGGTAATGCTGGTAACTTCTTTGTTTACAACGTGGCGGTGTAGCTCAGGTGGTTAGAGCGACGGTCTCATAATCCGTAGGTCGTAGGTTCGAGTCCTACCGCCGCCACCAATCCCTTCAACAGCTTGCGCGAAATTCGGCGGAACCTCAATTTCGCTTTGTTGCGTGGGGGTTGCGGATTGCTGCCAACTTCCTTTCGACTTCTCGACAGGGACCTCGTCTAAACGGTCCCACGAACGACACGTTCGCACCGGGGATCAGATGGCCGTAGGTGTCCACCGTGACCAGAATTGAGCCGTACCCCATCTGCTCCTTCAACGTAGACAATCGAAGCCCCCTTTTGGAGTGGTAGTGACCCGGAAGGTATGGCGCACATCATGAAGGCGTATTTTGCGGTTCTCGGTGAGATCGTGATGTTGCTAAGACATTCCCGATGTTCAACGCCTTACGCAAATACTCATTGGCAGCTCAACGGATAATCGGGCTCAACTCGTCGCCGTTTGACGCATTGACCGGCGTGGTTAGTGAAAATGCCTTCGCTGGACGACTTGGAAAAGTCGGCTCAGAGTCGGCCGCTCTGTGCATGGCAACTATTGCTGCGGGTGAACTGACGAGCGAATAGGTGACTGCGTGCACCGAAAGCGCAATGCGGTTTTGCACTCCAACTTTGCGCATCATTTTCGCAATGTGTGCCTTGACCGTTCGCTCGACAATGCCGAGCGGTTCCCCAATTTCCTTGTTGGAAAGTCCCGCTACCAGCATTTTCAGAACCTGTTTCTCTCGATCAGTGATTGCCCCGTTGGCCCCGGGCAGCATTCCGCCACGCTGCGCGATGGCGAGTTCAATGAACATCGAAAGTACCCGTCGTGGAGCCCAAATAGAACCTTGACTTACAGTGCGAATGGCCTGAGCAAATTCGCTGGGCGATGCTCCATCAAACACATAGCCTTTCGCTCCGGAAACAATGGCATTCAGCATGACCTTGTAATCCGTGCTGCGCCCGATCACGATAATGGGCAATTTGGGGCGCATCACTTTGAGGTTGGACACCGTGTCGAACAGGTTCTGGCCGGGACGGTCCCCCATTAGTACGACGTCAATGTTCGCCTGAATCGCGATTTCCGGGAGCGAGGCGGAAATTAGTTCGAAATCCGATTCTGAGTCCAATAAGGCGTGGAAACCTACTAACCGCAAGGGATCGCTTTCGACGAGAGCAATACGGATCGTCGGCTTCGTGGTCGTCGAGATTTTCATATGAGTCCTCATGTGTTCGGAGTTCATGGTGCAATCAGTAGGCCTTCTGTCACATACGGGATAGGTACTATAGTGCTCGCGTGTGGACTGAATTCTTCAGTCATGTAGAATTGCGCATCGCCGAGCGCGAAGCGAGGATGTTGCGCATGGAGAATGCGCCCGGATTGTGGCTTGATCCGCGAATCGCCCCAGCGTACTCAAACGTCCTGCCGAGATCGAACTTCCAGCCCATCACGAACGACATACTCATCATGGCCCTTCCCTTGCATTCACTTCTACGAGGTCTGCGCTCAGCAAGTTAAGAAATCCCTGCCACATCATTGAAGGCAAGGCTTAACTGCTCTTTCGCCGAATGAAAGCCCGGCTAGTTACGAGCCGGCCGGTGGCGTTCGTCCGAGTTTGATACGCGTAATCCATATTCCGAACACGGAGAACATTCAGTGAAACGCCATGAACAGTGAAATGAGATCGAAGTCCCACTTGAATCGCAAGATACAACTCGCGTTCGGTTCCGCCATGTTGACGTTACTCGTCGTGGGTGCGATTTCCTATCGCGGGATGGTCTTGTCCAACGACAGCGCGCGCTGGGTGAGCCACACCCACGAGGTTCTGGAAAGCGTCCACGATTTGGTCTTCGCGGTGGAGAGCATCGAATCGAACTCCCACGGATTTGCATTGACGGGCAACGAGTCCTATCTCGAGTCCTACCGTAACGGCCTGCTAAAGGTCGCGCAGGACCAGGCAGCTATTCGCCACTTGACGTTGGACAACCCTGAACAAGAGCGGCAGATTCCGGAGTTTGAAAACCTGACTGCTCAGAAGATACAGGGCGCGGAGAAGGTCATTCGTCTGCGCCAGGAACAGGGTTTGGCAACGACTGCCACTCGAAGCGGGCCGATCCAGGGAACCACGGACGAGTTTCTCGCCGTAGTTGGTAAGTTGCAGAGCGAGGAGCTTCGGTTGCTGGTCCTGCGCACCGCAGAGACCAAGCGGCGCTTGAGCCAGACCAAGCCGGTATTGATCTTCGGAACCGCTCTGGGCTTGTTGATCGCCGCCGCAGCCGGCTGGAGCGCCCAGCGCGACAACTCCGCGCGCGGGCGAGCCGAGGGAGCGCTCGGGGATAGCGAAGAAAAGTATCGCATGCTGCTGGATGGGATACACGACTATGCGATTTTTATGTTGGACCCGCTGGGCCAGGTTGTCAGTTGGAATGCCGGCGCCGAACGAATCAAAGGTTACGCCGCGGAACAGATTATCGGGCACAACTTTTCCTGCTTCTTTTCTCCCGAAGATATCAAGCGGGGCAGGCCGGAGGAAGTGCTTCGGATGACTGCTGCAAGCGGCCACCACGAAGAAAACGGCATGCGCGTGCGGAAAGACGGCTCGCAATTTCTAGCGAGTGTCACCTTCACAGCGTTGCGCGATGCGGACGGAAGTCTGCGGGGATTTTCTGAAATCAGCCGCGACCTCAGCGAGAGCAAGGAGTCGGAGGCGAAGTACCGCGGATTGCTGGAAGCGGCTCCGGATGCAATGGTGGTCGTGAACCCGAACGGAAAGATCGTGTTGTTGAACGTTCAGGCAGAGAAACGTTTCGGATACAGTCGCGATGAACTCATCGACCAGTCGGTAAAGAACATCATTCCCAAGGGCTTCGCCGAACGTCTGATCGCCGACGCTCTTCGATCTGCGGAAGACGCTATTGAGCAGCAGATCGGTACTGGGATTGAGCTGACCGGGCGGCGGAAGGATGGCAGTGAGTTTCCCCTCGAGATCATGTTAAGCCCGCTGGAAAGCGCGGAAGGAATTTTGGTAACGGCAGCGATCCGCGACATCACCACGCGGAAAATGGCTGAAGCGCTGATCGTCCATTCGTCCGAGCACGATTTCTTGACCGGCTTGCCCAATCGTACGCTCCTGAATGACCGGGTTAATCAAGCGATTCTCTTAGCACTGCGTCACCGGAGAAAACTCGCGGTCCTGTTCCTGGATTTGGATGGTTTCAAACACATCAACGATTCCCTCGGGCATCCGACCGGCGACAAGCTTCTTCAATCTGTCGGAAAACGCCTGGTGGATTGCGTGCGCGGTTCAGACACGGTAAGCCGGCAGGGCGGGGATGAATTCGTTGTGCTGCTTTCCGAAGAGGAAAGCGCGGAAGATGCGTCGGTCACCGCGAGAAGAATGCTTCGGGCGGTGGCCGAAGCTCATTTCATCGACCAGCACGATCTTCACGTCACCTCCAGCGTTGGCATCAGTGTTTATCCCGACGACGGCCAAAATGCGGAGACCTTGATCAAGAATGCGGACACCGCCATGTATCAGGCGAAGGAAAACGGGCGTCAGACATATCAGTTTTTCGAGCCTGCTATGAACCTCCGGGCTGTGGAGCGGCAATCCATTGAGGAGAGCCTGCGGCGCGCCCTGGAACGGCACGAATTTGTGGTGCACTACCAACCGAAGATCAACCTGAAGACGGGACGGATTGCCGGCGCAGAAGCATTGCTACGTTGGACGCATCCTATTCGAGGGCCGGTCTCTCCAGCACAATTTATTCCGGTTGCGGAAGACTGCGGCCTTATTCTGCCCATCGGCACCTGGGTTCTTCGTCAAGCCTGCCAGCAAGCCCAAGCATGGGTGGCTGCAGGCCTGTCTATGGGCACCATGGCGGTGAACATCTCAGCGATGCAGTTGCGCGAAGGAAATTTTGTGGACAGTGTGTTCGCAATATTGAAGGAGACGGGGTTGGATCCGAGGCTTCTCGAAGTAGAGCTGACCGAAAGCGTTCTGATGAAGCATGCCGAGTCCACCGCGTCCATCCTCAAGGCACTGAGAGCCAGAGGGGTACAGGTGGCGGTCGATGACTTCGGCACGGGGTACTCCAGCTTGAGTTACCTTAGAAAGTTTCCCATTGATGCCCTCAAGATCGATCAGTCCTTCGTCAGTCAGATCACCACCGTACCCGACGAAACCATCATTGTGAAGGCAGTGATCAGCATGGGCCGAAGCCTTAAGCTTCGAGTGGTCGCCGAGGGTGTGGAAACGCAAGAACAGCTTGCGTTTCTTCAGGCTCACCAATGTGACGAGGCACAAGGATACTTTTTCAGCCGGCCGGTGCCTCCCCGGCAGTTCGCCAAATTGCTCAAAACCGGCATTACAAAGGCAGCGTCAGCTGAATGAGTCAAAAGCGTCTAGCGCGTTCCAAGGCCTTTTAAGTGGAGAGAGTGAGACTTATATGAAATTGAAAATTCTGGTGTGGACACTCGTAGCAGTCACCGCCACCGCGGTTTCTGGCGCACAGTCCGGCATGGCGCAGGTACCCTCCCGTGCTTCGATCACTGCCAATTATGGCAAGCTGCCGCTGACCTTCGAAGCCAACCAAGGTCAGATTGACTCTAAAGTCAGGTTTGTTTCGCTTGGTCCGGGATACAGTGTGTTTCTCACCGCAGGTGGAATGGTGCTCTCTCTGCGTCCGAGTAAAGCCGTGTCTTCCCAGCCGGCGGACAACGTCGCTGCGACCAACAAAGCCCAGAGGTCCGCGAAGTCCACATTACAGTTCAAGCTGCTGGGAGCAGCTAAGAATCCAACTGTGATTGGAGAAGATCCGCAGCCCGGCCGTGTGAATTACTTTATCGGGAACGATCCTGCGAAGTGGCATAGGAACGTGCCGACCTATGGCCGAGTCCGCTACAAAAACGTGTACCCGGGCATTGATCTGGTCTACTACGGAAATCATCAGCAGTTAGAGTACGACTTTGCCATAGCTCCGGGAGCGGACCCCAGACAGATTCAATTCGAAATCAAAGGCGCCAATCAAATCAAACTTGACGGCGGAGGCGACCTGGTTTTGCAAACCGCCAACGGGGAACTTCATTTCCAAAGTCCGGTCGTCTACCAGGAATCCAACGGATTGCGCGTGCCCGTGTCCGGCGCATATGTCATGAGCGATTCGGCGCACGTCGCTTTCCATGTTGCGCAGTACGATGTGAGCAAACCGCTCGTCATCGACCCCGTTCTGGTCTACTCGACCTACCTGGGCGGAAGTGGCAATGACCAACCCACCGGGATTGCCGTGGACAGCACCGGCAGCGTCTACCTCGCGGGCTACACCGACTCCACTGACTTTCCGCTGGCCACTCTGGGATCGATTCCGGCCGGCGCGCCCCACGTCTTCGTCGCCAAACTCGATCCGACCGGTTCGAACTTGGTGTATGCGGACTACATCGGCGGAAACAGTCAGGATTACGGCTTCGCGCTGGTACTGGACAGCGCCAACCATGTGTACGTGACCGGCACCACAGACTCGAGCGATTTTCCTATGGTCAACCCGTATCAGGGTTCCTACCCAGGATCATTCAATGCCTTCCTGACGAAAATCTCTGCCGACGGCTCCTCACTCTTGTACTCAACCTACCTCGGAGGAAATGCTTCGGACGAGCCCTCCAGTATTGCGATCGATAGCTTGGGGAGCGTGCTGGTCGCCGGAAACACTTCGTCCACAAACTTCCCGGTGGTCAATGCGTACCAGGCCACGGCTTCGCCGAATCAAAACGGCTCCTATGGGAGCTATGGGTTCCTGACGAAGTTCAGTCCCGATGGATCGTCTCTTATTTATTCCACTTATCTCAGTGGCAACTCCAATGTGCCGCTCAATTGCGGGGGCAATCCCTGTTGGCCCTCACCCTACAGTGCCATTACCGGCATTGCGTTGGATTCGAATGGCAACACGTATGCCGCGGGCGTCACCAATACTTACAATTTCCCGACGACGACGGGTGCCTATCTTCCCACGAACTCGACCTCGCAGGACAATGCCGTCGGATTCGTCAGCAAAATCAGCAGTTCCGGAAGCCTCGACTATTCCACATATTTCTATGAATCCAGCGGCCAAATCATGAACCTCAGCGCCATCGCAGTGGATGCTTCGGGCTCGGCTTATGTGACCGGCGTTACTCTGAGTGATGGCACCTTCCCGATTACCGCGACCAGCATCTGCAATCCTTCCGTTGAAGGGTGGGGATGCAACTTCGCTTTCGTGACCAAATTCGATCCGACGGGCTCGACGTTGCTGTACTCGACTTTTCTGGGCCCGAACAACGATGCCAACCCACAAGCGATCGCGCTCGATGCCAACGACGATGCTTACGTCTTGGCGTCGACGTCCAGCACTACCTTTGGCACAGTCAACGGCATCGAGCCTTACGCAAATGGGTCAGACCTGCTGTTGGTGGAGATTGACGCAAGCGCAAGTACGGAACTGTTCGCTACCTACCTGGGCGCGAGCGGAAATGAGTCTCCCGCTGGTTTAGCTCTCGATTCCAATGGGAACCTCTACATCGCCGGTTCTACGGATTCAACCGACTTTCCGGTGACGCGCTCCGCGTTCCAGAGTGTATTGGGAGGAAACACCGACGCCTTCGTTCTCAAGATCGCAGCCGCGTCCGCACCAGCCGTTTCCTTTAGTCCCTCTTCTTTGCAGTATGCCAGTCAGACGGTCGGCTTAAGCAGCCAGCCGCAAACTGTCCTGCTGCGCAACATGGGTAGTTCGGCGCTTTCGATTTCATCGATCACGACGACTGGCGATTTTGCCGAGACCGATAACTGCCGGAACAGTGTGCCGGCTGCCGGCAGCTGCGCGTTGTCTGTTACATTCACTCCGTCCGCCACGGGGCCTCGCAGTGGGACTATCGTGATTCAGGATGACGCGGCGGGATCGCCCCATACCATTAGTCTGAGCGGAAGCGCCTTTGGTGCCGCTGTCACGCTGAGTCCCTCCAGCCTCTCATTCACCAGCGTGCCGGTAGGAACCTCCAGTGCTGCCCAGACGATAACGCTAACCAACAGCGGCGACACAACGCTGAGTATCAGCAGCATCCAGACCACGGGCGACTTCGCGCAAACAAACAACTGCCCGGCCAGTTTGTCCGCGGGGTCCGTTTGCGCGATCAATGTAACGTTTGTTCCGACAACGTCTGGAACCCGCAATGGAACGATGACGATCTCTGATAGCGAGGGAGGTAGTCCCCAGACGATGGGACTGAGCGGGGTGGAATCAGACTTCAGTCTTTCCAGTTCGACCAGTAGTCAGACGATCAAGGCTGGTTCTACTGCGACCTACACACTCAAGGTTGCTCCAGTGGGCGGGACATTCCCGAACGCCGTCAAACTGAGCTGCAGCGGAGTCCCCTCGAACACGACCTGCAGTCTATCTGCCAGCTCGGTGACTCCCGGTTCGAACCCGGCTGCTGTGACGCTGACGATCACTACCACGGGCACTTCCGCCGAAGCAAGACCGCTTCGTCTATCGCGGAATCAGCCACTATATGCGGTTTGGTTGCAGTTCCAGGGACTCGGCCTCTTTGGATTGATGTTGGCAGGCTCAAAGCGCCGCACGAAGAAACTTCCTGTGCTGATTGCGCTGGTCCTTCTGGTTGGAGCAATGCTGTTCATGTCCGCGTGCGCTGGCGGTACCGGTATCGCCCCACGAACCCAACCCGGGACTCCGCCGGGAACATACACAATCACGGTCTCTGGAACTTCTGGTGCTTTGCAGCACTCACTTCCCTTGACTCTGATAGTGCAATAGACACCGCGCCTACACAGGGTTTACGGCGGAGCTTAGTTGCACGCCATCATGTTCTGGGTCACACCCTGCAGGCTGACGATCGAGTTCGCGACCAGGGGCGCGCTCCAGAACTTGTGGTGGTGCTTGCGCAGGTAGTAGGCCGCGAACACAGAGGCAGCGGTCTTGGCGGAAGCAACGGCGTAGCTCCGGCCAACGGTAGGGTGAGTGCCATAGAGGTAGGCGGACTGAACTTCCATGTTGCAGACATTCGTCCTGCCGGCCAGCCAGTTCTGCCGGGCGAATAGCGTTGTGTAGGAATCTGCGAACGTGCTGCCGGCGGAGATCAGCGCGAGGCTGACAAACTTGGCATCGACAACTTTCGTCTCGGCAACTATCGGCGCCGGAGCTGGCAGGGTGGACCGTACGATGAATTCGGCGGCGGTTATTTCCGCGCTGGGCGCATTTGGCAATTCCTTCGCCGCAGCGACCGCGGTCAATACCAGCACGAGCAACGCAGAATGTAAGGTTGATTTCATGATCGTTTCTCCTCTGACCGGCGAGTGTGAAGCAGCAGCGCTTTGTTTCGCGTTTCCCACCGATTTGCTGAGATTCGTCATGAGGCGAGATTACGTTGGTACGTGTTCCAGCACAATTGGAAGAACGTGGTGGTGAGTGGAAGAACGTTCTAGTAAGTTAGTAACGGGTGGTAACCACCGGTTAGTACCTTGAGCAGGGCGCCTCAATATTAGGTGTGGGCTGGCCGTCTTTTCTCAATTCGACTCCCCGCACGACACAAAGGCATCCATTCTGTCCATGGCAGGTCCAACGAATACGAGATGCGCCATAATCCGTAGGTCGTAGCTTCGAGTCCCACCGCCGCGACCAATTTCAAACCGCTACTGCACTTTCCCGTCGGTGTCCATCAGCCGGAACTCGCCGAGGTTCAGCTCTCGCACACCGGCTTCAATCTTGGCGCGATCGCCCACCACGATCCAGATCAAATTGTCCGGACGCACCACTTCTTTTGCGGCCGCGCTTACGTCGCTCGTCTTAAGGGCGCGGACTTTCCCTGCGTAGGTGTCGTAGTAATCGTCGGGAAGTCCGAATTGCACCAGGTCCACGATTGACTGTCCTAGCGCGCTCAGCGTCTCGCGCGACCCCGGGAGCTTCAGAGTTTCGTTGGCCTGAATTTTCGCCAACTCGTCCGCTCCAATTGGATGGTCGCCGGTGATTCCGCGGAACTCCTTGTTCATCTCCACCAGCGATTCCTTGGTCTTGTCGGTTTGCACGGGCGCAATGGCGTAGAACGGGCGCTGCGACCGGGCATCGCGAAGCACGGTGCGCACTCCATACGACCAGTGTTTGTCTTCCCGCAGATTCATATTCATGCGCCCGCCAAACGTGCCGCCCAGACTGTCGTTCATGGCTTCAATCGCGATTTCCTGCGGATTCGCCCGGGGCGGTGCCACCACTCCCGCGATGATCACCGATTGCAGCGCGCCCGGTTTGTCGATCAGGTACACGGCGGACTTCGATGCAACGGCAACGGTCTTCACATTCTCTGCTGGCGCGCTTCCGCTCTTCCACCCGGCAAAAAGCTTTTCCAGTTTTGGCGTCACTTCCGCCAGCGTCGTGTCGCCCGCCACGATTAGCGTCGAGTTGTTCGGATGCAGCCATGTGTCGTGAAACTTTACCAGGTCCCCTCTCGTCAGTTTGGCCACGCTTTCCTTTGTCCCGGATCCCGTCAGCGGATTCCCGTACGGATGCCCCGCTCCGTACAAGAGCGCCGGCAATACTCGCAAAGCCAGCGTCGTGGGCGTGTTTTGTTCGCGCTCGATTCCGGCAAGCACCAGTTTCTGCTCGCGCTTCACTTCCGTCTCGGGAAACGACGGATTCAAAACGACGTCCGCAAACAAGTCGAGCGACCGGTCGAGTTTTGCCGTCAACGCCGAAAGGGACACGAACGACAGATCGAGATTTGAAGATCCGCGCAACGTGGCTCCAAGCGATTCCAACTCGTCGCTGATCTGCAGCGCGTTGCGCGTGCGCGTCCCGTCGGTCAGCACCTGCATCGCCAGGTTGGCAGTCCCCGGCGTCGTCGATGCGTCGGAGGCGAATCCGGCGTCGGTTGCCAGCGTGAGATTTACCAGCGGAACTTCGTGACGCTCCGCCAGAATGATCTTCAATCCGTTCGACAACGTCGCCCGCTGCAATTTTGGCAGCTTTAACTCCGGCGGCGTGCCGGTATCCGGCGCCTTGCCGCGATCCGCGCCCGCGGACGAGGTCTTGTAGTCAGGGAAAGGATCCACTTCCAGGATGTACACGCCGTCCGAAAGCCAACGCTGCGCCGCCCCCCTCAGATCCTCGGCCGTCGCCAGTTGTACGCGCTTGAGCGAGATCTTGTAGGCGTCCGGGCTTCCGCGAAACACCTGGCTCTGTGCCAGCCGGTCCGATTTTCCGCCGAACCCGCCGATCCGCTCGATCCCGCGGATGAGCTCCGCCTCATACTGCGTCTTGACGCGCTGCAATTCCTCCGGCGTCGGGCCGCTCTTCACGAAGCGCGCCAGTTCTTCATCCAGTTCCTTTTCCACCTGCGCAATACTCTGTCCCGGTCGCGCCGTCGCGCGTACGTAGAACTGCCCGCCAATTTCCCCCAAGTCGGTGAAGGCCAGAGCATCGGTCGCGATCTGGTCCTCATATACCAGACGCTTGTAGAACCGCGACGATTTTCCGGAACTCAAGCAATCGCTCACCAAGTCCAGGTAGTCGCCTTCCGCGCTGCCATACTCCGGAATGTTCCAGACCTTGTAGATTCGCGCCTGCGGCACGCGGTCCTGCACCACCTGGCGGTGCGTCCCCGTCATCTTTGCAATCCACACTTGTTGGTGCGCCACCGGCGGTCCTGCCGGAATATCGCCAAAATACTTCGTGACCTTTTCGCGCGCCGTCTTCGCGTCGATGTCGCCCGCTAATACCAGCACAACATTCGACGGACCGTAATACGTCTTGAACCACTCCTGCACGTCCTTCATCGACGCCGCATCCAGGTCCGCCATATCTCCGATCGTCGTCCACGAATACGGGTGCCCCGCTGGATACGTATTTTGCGTGAGCAGTTGCTCCGTCACCCCATACGGCTGGTTCTCGCCCTGGCGTTTCTCGTTCTGCACCACGCCGCGCTGCAAATCGAGCGTCTTCTGGTCCAGTGCGCCCAGCAGGTGCCCCATGCGATCGGACTCCATCCACAGCGTAAAATCCACCGCTGAGGTGGGGACATTCTCGAAATAATTTGTGCGGTCCGAATTAGTGGTGCCGTTTAAGTCCGTCGCGCCAATGTTTTCCATGGCGTCGATGTACCGCCCCGGCGCATGCTCGCTGCCCCCAAACATAAGGTGTTCGAAAAGATGCGCGAATCCGGTCTTCCCCGGCTTCTCATTCTTCGACCCCACGTGGTACCAAATATTGATCGCCACGATCGGAGCTTTGTGATCCTCATGCACGATCACGGTCAGGCCGTTGTCCAGGATAAAGCGCTCATACGAGATCTCAATCTCTTTGATCTTCGTCTGTGCCGAACCGCTCGTAACAAATGCGAGCACAAGGAACAAAACCACAAGTTCCATCCGCATCTTCAACCCTCCGAACCAATTTCACAAAACCATGTCTGCTTCAACTCTTTGACTCGGTAAACGAAAAATAGTCTACACCAGAGATTTGAAATTCCCTTCCCGGCCTCCAACCTCCGAATCAGCCCTTCCCGGTGTTATCCTAATCGAGGTCACGCCGCAGGGCTTTAACCTCATTCATGTCCAATCCAGAGACCTCATCCAATCCAAGCATGTCCGATCCAGACGCGCCCAACTCAGGCACTCCGGAATCCACGCCCGCCAAAGAGCCTTCCGAGGCGCTCCCGGCCGAGTCATTCAAAGATATTTTTTCCGAGTACGAGCAGAGTCATTCCCGCAAGAGCGAACCCGGCTCTCAGCGCCGCGAAGGCACGGTGATTGCCGTGGCCGCTGATTCCGTCGTTCTCGATATCGGATTCAAGACGGAAGGCGTTCTGCCGCTAACAGCTTTCCCAGCCGACAAGCCGCCGAAGCCCGGCGACAAAGTGCAGGTCACCATCAAGGGGCGCGATCCGGAAGGCTACTACGAACTGACTCGCGGCAAAGTCGAGCGTCCCACCGACTGGGCGTCGCTGGAGAAAGCTTTCGCGGAGAAGTCGACGATCATCGGCACAGTTACGGGCGTGGTCAAGGGCGGACTGAGCGTGGATATCGGCGTGCGAGCCTTCATGCCAGCATCGCGCAGCGGAACGCACGACGCGTCGGAATTGGAGAAGTTGGTCGAGCAGGAAATCCGCTGCCGCATCATCAAGCTCGACGTGGCCGACGAAGACGTGGTGGTCGATCGCCGGGCCATTGCAGAAGACGAGGAACGCGCCGGCAAGGAGCGCCGCTACTCGGAATTGAAGGAAGGCGACACCGTGCAAGGCGAGGTCCGCAGCCTGACCGATTACGGCGCGTTCGTTGATATCGGCGGCGCCGACGCTCTGCTTCACGTCGGCGAAATTTCCTGGCGTCGCGTCAACAAACCGTCGGACGTGCTTTCTACCGGCCAGCAGATCGAAGCCGTGATCATCAAGATTGATCCCGACAAGCACCGTGTTGCCATCAGCATGAAGCAGCTTCAGCCGCATCCGTGGGACGCCGTCGCCGAGAAATACAAGGCAGGCGAACGGGTACGAGGCACCGTCACCCGCATCGCCGATTTCGGCGCGTTTGTTGAACTCGATCCGGGTATTGAAGGCCTGATCCACATTTCCGAAATGTCGTGGGCCAAGCGAGTGCGAACTCCGAGTGACATAGTGAAACCGGGCGAGACCGTTGAAGCCGTGATTCTAGGAGTGAACGCAGCGGAGCGCCGCATCTCTCTCGGCCTGAAGCAGGCACTGGGCGATCCGTGGGCGGGGGCGGCACAAAAATATGCGCCGGGAACGGTGATCGAAGGGCCGGTGACGAACATCATGAAGTTCGGCGCGTTCGTGCAACTTACCGAAGGCGTCGAGGGCATGATTCACGTCAGCGAAATCAGCGCGGAAAAGCGCATCAATCACCCGCAAGAACTGCTGAAGGTCGGGCAAGTGGTGAAGGCGCAGGTGCTAGCGCTCGATACGGAAAAGCGGCTCATACGCCTGAGCATGAAACAGCTGGTCCCAACTGGCCTCGATGAATATCTCGCTGAACATAAAGAAGGAGACATCGTCACCGGCCGTATGGTCGAAGTCTCCGAAGGACGCGCACGTGTGGAACTCGGTGAAGGCGTCGTGGCAACGTGCCGGATCCCAGCGGAAGGCTCGGCGAAGGAAAACAAGCGCGCCGAACCGGCGCCGTCGTCCTCATCGAAGCCTGATCTGTCATCGCTCGGTTCCATGCTGCAAGCCCGCTGGAAGAGCGGCGGTGCCGCCGACGAGACGAAGCTGGAAGCCTTGCGGGCAGGCCAGATCCGCCAGTTCCGGATAGTCAAGCTCGATCCCGCGACCAAGACAATTGAGTTGGAGTTGGAGTAACCGCGCGCACGTCGGCGAGCGCTAACACGTTCACTAAGTCTCGTCAATTTATGTTGAAGATTAAATTACTGACGACTAACTGCCCGAGTTAACCATCATCAGCGCGAACAGCGCGGGTAGATAGATGATCGTTGCCCGCAGCAAGCGTCGAGCTGGCAGTTTCGAGGCCGCAGCCGTCGCCGGCAGTTGCGGATACGCCATTCCCATCGACACTCGGAACAGCGCCGCGCCCATCAGGATGGCCCCCACAAAATACACGCGTCCCGCCATTCCCAAGGCGAAGGGCATAATGCTCACAGGAATCAGCGTTGCGGAATAAGCCAGAATCCGCCACACGGTGGACTTTCCATCGGCATCCACCACCGGCAACATGCGTATTTCGCCCTGCGCGTAGTCCTCACGATAGAGCCACGCGATCGAAAGAAAATGCGGAAACTGCCAGACGAACATGATGGCAAAAAGGATCAGAGTTTCGATTTCCAGTCTCCCGCGCACCGCCGTCCAGCCCAGCACCACCGGCATCGCTCCCGGAAACGCGCCCACAAATGTGCACACCGGAGAAACTTTCTTCAGTGGAGTGTAAACCGCCAGGTACACCAGCGCGGTCAAAAATACCAATAACCCGGTTAGTAAGTTGGCATAAATCGCCAGATAAGCGGAACCGCCCAGAGTCAGCGCCAACCCAACCGTGGCCGCGTGTGCCCTGGTCATTCGTCCCGAAGGCAACGGGCGCAGCGCTGTCCGGCGCATCCGCGCATCCACGCTCGACTCGAGCACTTCATTCAGCGCCGCCGTTCCGCTTGAAACCAGAGCCACACCCAACAGGGCGTGGACGAGGCCTGGCGACCACGACGACACGCCCATCCGGTGCGCGCCAAAGAAATAGCCGCACCACGCCGTAAGGACGATCAAAGTCGTAATGCGCGCCTTAGTCAGTTCGGCGTAATCGCGCGCCAAAGAAACAAAGTTTTGCAACATGGACCCCATACCCGCGTAATTGCCTCCTTCCGCCCTCATCCGGCGGTTTAGTTCAAACCGGCAATCACGGAACAAATCCCCACGAAACACAACAACGCCAGAAGATTGCATTGGTAATGCCCCATCGCTCCAATGTCAAGCCAAAACCGAAAGCGACCCGGCGTCTCACTCGTACAATGCTCGCATCAAACGCAACAGTTGGCAATGGGGCATTCGCTTTACTCATAATGACGGCGACCTCTTGCACCGACCGCGTGAAGACAATACCCGTTTTATGAAGTAAACAGCGACCCGGCGGTGGAAACGCTCCTCTCCGCCGCCTGCGTACTTAGGTCTCCTATCGAAGTCCTATGTGAAGCACAAGTGTGGCCTGAAAGCCCTGCTCAGAGCGGGATTTCATCCGATAACGGGAATTTGCGCCCGCTAACCAGTCCCTCCGGCACGAACTACCTTGATGTCCGACTTACAAGTGATAAAATGCTTTTCATGGCAAACACACTCATTGATTCCGTAGTCAAACAACTCCAACAGGAACGCGCGCGACTTGAGGATGAACTCCATCGCGTAACCGCCGCACTAACTACCTTCGGGAAAGTCTACCTCGAGGGGAACAAGCGTAGATCTGCTGCAACTCCTGCACCTGCAAAGAAACGAACCATTTCCGCTGCCGGACGCAGGAGAATCGCAGCCGCGCAGAGAGCACGATGGGCAAAGGTCCGGGCGGGCAAGAAATAGGTAAGCCGATTTTCCGCTCACGAGGCGGAAAATCGGGTCCTCCCGCTTAGACGCGCCCAGCGTGAGGCGTGTCAATTGGGGAGTTCCCTCAGCACTGCCCCCACAAACTCCGCAAACTCTCGAACGTCCTCTTCGGTCGTGTCGAACGAGCACATCCACCGCGCCACCGACTCCTCTTCGTTCCACACATAGAAGAAGTAGCGCTCCTGTATCTTCTCAATTGCCTCCCGCGGAATTTGCGCAAACACCCCGTTCGCTTCGACGGGATACACAATCCTGACTCGCGGAATCTTCTTCATTTCCTGTTCCAGCAATCGCGCCATGCGGTTCGCCTGCTCCGCATTCCGCCGCCAGAGATCATCGGTCAGCAGCGCCTCCATCTGCACCGACAGGTAGCGCATCTTCGAAGCCAACTGCATCCCCTGTTTGCGCACAAAAGAAAAATCCTCGGCCAGTTCCGGACGGAAGAACAGCACCGCCTCCACGCCCATCAATCCGTTCTTCGTCCCTCCAAAGGAAAGCACATCCACTCCCAAATCGCGCGTTGCCTGCCGCAACGATAATGACGGTCCCTGCGCCGCCACGGCGTTCGCAATCCGTGCCCCGTCCATGTGCAGAAACATTTGTCGGTCGTGGGCAAACCGCGCCAGCGCCTCGACCTCTGCCGGCCTGTACACGGTCCCCATCTCGGTCGATTGCGTGATTGAAATTACCCGGGGCTGCACGTGATGCTGGTCCCCAATTCCGTGATACGCATGCGCCACCGTTTCCACCGTCAGCTTGCCACCGGGCGCTGGCAGAGGCACCAGTTTGCAGCCCGTAAACTTTTCCGGCGCGCCACATTCGTCCGTATAAATATGAGAGAGTTCCGGACACAGCACGGCGTGAAAAGGCCGCGTCAGCGCCTGCAAGCTCAGCACATTTGCCGCCGTCCCATTGAAAACGAAGAAGACCTCCGCCTCGGCCCCAAACTCCTCCCGAAATTTCCCCACCGCCGATTCCGTCTGCGGATCATCCCCATATCCCACCACGTGTCCCTGGTTTGCGCGCCGTATCGCCTCCAGCACCTCGGGATGCACCACGGCGTTGTTGTCGCTCGCAAAACTCCGGCTCGGTTTCATAACAAAACAATTTAGCAGAAGCGAAAATTCTTCGGACCTCCCTGCTCGTGCCACGATCTATAATGTTTAGTTTGGCATTGCTGTCGCTGAGTCTCCGCAACAAGAGTGCGAGAAACCTATCTCGCACCATTGAGGCAGTCCCAGTGGTGCCTGTTTCTTTTCGCAGGCCAAGGAATATCGTAAAGAGCACTACATAATGATTATGTCTCGATTTTCTACAAGAACGTCATCTTTGATTCGGTTGGGGATTCTGCCCGGAGCGCTTCTGGTCACGCTTCTTCTCACTACCGCTTGCGGCAGCAACAAAGAAGCCAAGGCCGCGCCTCCCCAAGCCATGCCGGTCAAAGTCCAAACGGCCACAGTCCAAAAAGTCGATGACACTACCGACTACGTTGCCACCGTGAAATCACGCGACTCGGCCGTGGTCATGCCGCAGGTCGAAGGCATCATTACGCAGATCTTTGTCCACTCGGGCGAGCGCGTTGCGGACGGGGCTCCGATGATGCAGATCGATCCCGCCAAGCAGCAGGCCACACTGAAAAGTCAGGAGAGCGCCACCGCTGCTCAAGTTGCCCAAGTCAAATGGGCGCAGCAGAACTACGACCGCGTCAACGGCCTCGCCAATGCTGGAGTAGTCAGCAGACAGGATCTCGATCAGGCGCGTGCGACTCTCGACGCGGCCCAGGCACAACTGCAATCGCTCGGCGCTCAGGTCAACGAACAGCAGGTTCAGTTGCACTACTACCAGGTGGTTGCCCCGCGTGCTGGCGTCGTCGGCGATGTTCCCGTCCGCGTCGGCGATCGCGTGGTCACTACCACCACGCTTACCACCGTCGACCGTCCCGGCAGCCTCGAAGCTTACATCTATGTTCCTATCGAGAAAACGGCGCAGCTGAAGATGAATCTTCCGGTGGAGATCGTCGACGCTTCAGGAAACTCGCTCGCCACCAGTCGTGTAACGTTCATCTCGCCGCAGGTGGACACGACCACGCAAACCGTGCTCGTCAAAGCGACTATCGCAAACTCCAATGACAGTCTGCGGACCGCCCAGTTCATTCGCGCCCGTGTGATCTGGGGAAGCCAGGAAAAACCCGTGGTTCCGGTCGTAGCCGTGTCGCGAATCGGCGGTCTTTATTTTGCTTTCGTGGCTGAGCCCGATCAGAAGGGTGGATATGTAGTCCATCAAAAGCCGCTCCAGATCGGCCAAATCGTCGGCAACAACTATGTCGTGCTCGACGGCGTAAAGCCGGGAGACAAGGTCGTCGTCTCCGGCACCCAGTTTCTGATCGACGGCATACCCGTAATCCCGCAGGAAAGCAGCAGCTAGGCATCCGGTAATCGGGACATCGGGTCATCTACTAAACTGCCGATTACCCGATCAGCCGAAGTTTTTCTCGACAACGAACACTTATGGTCGACTTTTTTATTCATCGCCCAGTATTCTCCACCGTCTGCGCCCTGCTCATCATTCTCGCGGGCGCCGTCTGCATCCCCACGCTTCCCATTGCGCAATTCCCCAACCTCGCGCCTCCCCAGGTCGGCGTCACCGCCGTCTATACCGGAGCCAGTGCGCAGACTGTCGAATCTGCCGTCACCACGCCCCTGGAGCAGCAGATCAACGGCTCCGAAGGCATGAAGTACATCACCTCCTCCAGCGACAACAACGGCATCAGCCAGATCACCGCGACCTTCGACCTCAACCGCGATCCCGACCTCGCCGCCGTTGACATTGAGAACCGCGTCAACACTGCTTCCGGACGACTCCCCTCCGCGGTCAAGCAAATCGGAGTTACCGTCGCCAAGACTTCGCAGAACTTCGTCTTCGGCGCCGCCGTCTTTTCGCCCGACGGCCGCTACTCCACGCTCTTCATGAGCAATTATCTCGACGTCTACGTGCGCGACAACCTGAAGCGTGTTCCCGGCGTGGCCGACGTCCTCATTTTCGGCGAACGCAAATACTCCATGCGCCTGTGGCTCGATCCTGTGCGCATGGCCGGCCGCGCCCTCACCGCCGACGATGTAGTGAGCGCCCTCCAGGAGCAGAACGTTGAAGTCGCCGCCGGACAAGTCGGCTCCCAGCCCGCTCTGGCCGGCCAGCAGTTCCAGATCAGCGTGCGCGCCGTCGGCCGTCTATCTGAATCCAGTCAGTTCGAAGACATCATCCTGAAGAGCAATGCCGACGGTACTCTCGTCCGCCTGCGGGATGTCGGCCACGCCGAGCTCGGTGCCGAGGACTACAGCTCCGACCTGAACTACAGCGGGCACGAATCGGTTGGTCTCGGCATCACCCAGCTTTCCACCGCTAACGCTCTCGACGTGGACCGCCGCTGCATCGCCGAACTCGACCGCCTTGCCAAACGCTTTCCACCCGGCATGAAGTATGAGCTCGCCTTCGATACCACCGACGCGGTCGGCGAATCCATCCGCGACGTAGTCTCGACCCTTGGCCAGGCCATCTTCCTCGTCATCCTTGTTATTTTCCTTTTCCTCGAAGACTGGCGCTCCACCATCATTCCGGCCGTCACCATCCCGGTTTCGCTCATCGGCACTTTCGCTTTCGTCAAACTGCTTGGCTTCTCCATCAACACGCTGACCCTGTTCGGCATCACGCTCGCCACTGGCCTGGTGGTCGACGACGCCATCGTCGTTATCGAAAACATCGAGCGCCATTTGCAGGAAGGCGAGTCCAATCCCGTTAAAGCCTCGTCCGACGCCATGAAGGAAGTCACCGGCGCCGTCATCGCCACCTCACTGGTGCTGGTTGCCGTCTTCGTGCCCGTCGCCTTCTTTCCCGGCACCACCGGAATTCTGTTCCGCCAGTTCGCGCTGACTATCGCCTTCTCGATTACAATCTCCGCCTTCAACGCGCTTACGCTTACGCCCTCGCTCGCCGCGCTCCTGCTGGGCCGTCAGCACGGCGAAAAGATCTGGTTGTTCAAGGGCGTCGACCGGGTGCTGGCCGCGGTCACCAACGGATACGTGCGCGCCCTCCGCGCCTTCCTGCGCTTCGAGGTTGTTGCTCTAATCCTGTTCGCCGCCGGCCTCGGTCTCGCTTACTTCGTCTACCGGCAAGTGCCCCAGGGCTTCGTCCCCACCGAAGATCAGGGATACCTCATCGTGGCCATCCAGGCTCCCACCGGAGCCTCGCTCGAATACACCCGAAACATCGCCGCCCAGGTGACCGCCATCAGCAAGAATTTTCCTGAAATCGAGGACACCTTCGCCATCGCCGGCTTCAGCTTCGGAGGCAGCGCGCCCAATGCCGGCCTCGTCTTCCTGAGCCTGCGGCCGTACTCGCAACGCAAAGGCCGCGAGCACACCTCGGCCTCACTCATCAATCGGCTGCGCGGCCCATTTTTCGGAATTTCCGGAGCCATCATCATCCCCTTCGAACCGCCCGCCGTGCAAGGTCTAGGCCAGTTCGGCGGATTCCAATTCGAACTCCTGGATCAGGGCAGTCACACCCTTCAGGACCTCGACAAAGTCACCCACGACCTCACCCGCGCCGGCGCCGCGCGTCCAGAAAAAGACCTCACCGGACTCTTCACCACCTACACCGCCAGCGATCCGCAATACGTCATCACCATTGATCGCGAAAAAGCCAAGAGCCTGCACATCCCGCTCAGCCAGATCACCGATACCCTCAGTGTTTATATGGGTTCGGCCTACATCAACGATTTCGATTTCAATAACCGTTCTTATCGGGTTTATGTGCAAGCCGACAAACAATTCCGCTCGCATCCGCAGGATATCGGGCAGTACTACGTTCGCTCCGATTCCGGCGCCATGGTCCCGCTCGGAAATTTACTCAGCATCACCCAGACCTCCTCACCCCAGGTCATCAGCCACTACAACCTTTTCCGTTCGACGGAAATCAACGGCTCCGCTGCTCCCGGCTTCAGCTCCGGACAGGCCATCAACGCCATGCAGCAGCTCTCAGCGAAAATCTTGCCTCAGGGCTACACCTACCAGTGGTCCGGAATCTCGCTCGAAGAGCTCGCAGCGGGATCCACCACCCTCATCCTCTTCGGCCTGGGAACGCTGGTCGTCTACCTGACACTCTCGGCGCAGTATGAAAGTTTCGTGCTCCCCTTCATTATTCTGCTGGCCGTGCCCATGGCATTGCTCGGCGCGCTGTCCGCCCAATGGATCCGCAGCCAGCAGAACGACGTCTACTGTCAGGTGGGACTCGTCATGCTGGTCGGCCTTTCGTCCAAGAACGCCATCCTGATCGTGGAATTCGCCGAGCAGTTGCGTGAACGCGGCATGACCATTCTCGACGCGGCCGTCGAAGCCGCTCGCATCCGCCTCCGGCCCATTCTCATGACCTCCCTGGCCTTCATCCTCGGCGTCGTCCCGCTAGTCACTGCCAGTGGCGCGGGAGAGTACGGACGCCACTCCGTAGGCACCACCGTCTTCGGTGGCATGATCATGAGCACCATCCTCAACCTGTTCTTCATCCCAGTCCTCTATCTATTGATCGAAGGCTTCAGAGAACGCCGCCGCAAACCCGCAACCACCTAACCAAGTGTGGATTGTGTGGTGGACGGGCGCCTCACGAGCCTGCCCTGAGCGGAGTCGAAGGGTCCAAGCCGAGCGCAAGCTCGGCAACTGCCCGCAGTGACGGCGACCTTGGATTCGCTATAAAAGAAGCCAGCCGTCGTTCCCCCACCTCAAGAAAAAAGCAACCCCAAGACCCTTTCCAGCGTCAGAAAGGTGCGAAGGATTTCAGAAGCGCTCACGATCCCAAAAAATCCTGCGTGAGGTTAACCCAATGAAGAAAACACGGCTCGCAGTTCTAGCTCTCCCCCTGATCTTCTCAATGACGATCTTCTCAATGATGATCCTGTCAACGACGATTTTCTCGATGGCGGCTCTCGCCAGTCCCGCCCTCCAGGACAACCCACCGGCTGGCACGCTCAATCAGAAGAGCATCGACCGCATCGTCAAGGAAGTCCGTCATGAACTCGTGATGCTCCCCTACTACGGAGTGTTCGACAACCTCTCCTACAAAGTCGACCCTGACGGAACCGTGACCCTGCTCGGCCAGGTCGCTCGTCCCACTCTCAAGTCCGACGCCGAAAACGTGGTTAAACGAATTGAAGGCGTCGAGAAAGTGGTCAACAACATCGAGGTCCTGCCTCTCTCCTCCAACGATGACCGCATCCGCCGAGGTACCTATCGTGCCATCTACGGCAACGAAGCCCTGAGCGAGTATCAGTTGCGTGCCGTTCCGCCCATTCACATCATCGTCAACAACGGACACATCACGCTCGAAGGCGTAGTGGCCCGCCAGATGGACAAACAAATCGCCGGCATCCAGGCCAACAGCGTCCCCGGCGCATTCTCAGTGACCAACAACCTGGTAGTCGAAGAGCAGGAAAAGAAAGACGACAAGAAAAAGTAGTTTCGCAAGCATGCCGAGGCTCGTGTGGGGACGGGCGCCCTCGCGAGCCTGCCCTGAGCAAAGCCGAAGGGTCCAAACCGAGCGAAGCTCGGCAGGCTGCCAGTGAGCACAGCCACGCTGGAGTCGCCGAAGATGCGAGTTGAGCCGTGCGCTTCTCTAATCCAAAATCCAACCTCTGCAATCTACAATCAGCTATGCCCCCAACCGCCGACCCCGGCGAAATCGCCCACGCCGCCCGCCTTCTCCGCGCCGGACGCCTGGTAGCCTTCCCCACCGAAACCGTGTACGGTCTCGGAGCGAACGCTCTCGACGCCAAAGCCGTGGCCCGCATCTACGCCGTCAAACGCAGACCCGCCACCAGCCCCCTCATCGTCCACGTAGCCTCCATCGAAATGGCGCAGTCGCTAGTAGCGAACTGGCCAGAAGCCGCCGACCGCCTGGCAAAGAAATTCTGGCCCGGACCACTGACCTTAGTCCTTCCCACAACTCACGTTGGGGCGGACGCCCTCGTCCACCCCGCCGAGCAAAGCGAGGCAGCGCGCACCATTCCTCAAATCGTCACCGCCGGCCTGCCCACGGTAGGTCTCCGCATGCCCGCGCATCCGATCGCGCTAGCCCTGATCTGCGCCGCCGGCACTCCGCTCGCCGCACCCAGCGCCAACCGCTTCACCGAACTCTCTCCCACTACCGCCGACCACGTCCGGACCGGCCTGGGCAGCGAGGTCGACTACATCCTCGACGGCGGCCCGTGCACCGTGGGCATCGAATCCACCGTGCTCTCGCTAGCCGAGCCCGCTCCGATCTTGTACCGCCCCGGCGGAATTTCGCGCACGGAACTGGAAGCGCTAGTCGGCCCCATAGCCTCCGCGCAAGAAGTTGCATCCGGAGCCCATCCCGCGCCCGGAATGCACCCACGCCACTACAGCCCGCGCACCACTTTATATTTGACGGCCAATGGGAAAGTGCCCGATCAGGGCCATGGAATCTACCTGCGGCACCAGCATCCGCCCAGCCGCACCAACATCACCGTGCGCCAGATGTCGCAATCCGCCGCCAACTACGCTGCTGCTCTCTACGAAGTTCTTCACCAGGCCGACGCCGCAAATTACAACTGGATCGCAGTCGATTTCCCGCCCAGTACGCCCGAGTGGGAAGCCATAAACGACCGCCTCAAACGCGCCGCAACAAGCGAATAGAAAGGAGCCCAACGTCAAGTAATTTGCAATCGCTGTTAGCGTCAAGTGAGCTTAGAAACACCTATGCTCGCGCCACTGCCTGCTGGCGATTGCGGAAATCCCGCCCTGAGGTCTATAGTCCGGCTGAACTTCAATTCCGAGTCATAATGGAGGGTTGTCGTGCAACGAATCCACATTCTGCTATCCCTTCTGGTCGCTTGGCCCGCCACGGCCATGCTTGCCCAGGCTCCGGCTTCCGCTCTGAAGCCCGACCCTGAACTCAAGCAGGCCTTGGTGCAGGAGGGCCATCTTGCCGGCGCGGACAATGTGCGCCTGTTCTATCGCAGGGTCGGCGAAGGAAGTGACTTCATCGTACTCCTGCACGGAGGACCGGGTGCCAGCTTGGCAAATGGTGAGTTCCTTGGGGACACGTTAGCGGACAAGGAGCATACGGTAGTCATGTACGATCAGCGGGGCGGGGGCCGCTCCGATGTTGTGAAAGATCCGAGCATGCTTACCGCCGCGAGCCACGTTCGCGACCTTGAGGCACTCCGCGAACACTTTGGCATCCAAAAAATGAGTTTGATCGGTATCTCGTGGGGTTCTGTATTGGCGGCGCTCTATGCGGATGCTCACCCCGAGCGGGTCGGGCGAATCGTTTTCTTGGATCCCATGTGGGCCGCCAACAAACCATACGAGCAGCAACGCGAGGAGAAAATTGAATCGCTGATTGCTCCTAAGGACGCGGCTCGCCTGAAGGAAATCGAAAATGAATGGGGAACGGCAATCGATGATCGGATCCGGGCGCTGTGCATGGAGAGATTTCGTATCCTTCTGGGTCCGTATTTTTTCAATCCTAAAAGCTACGATGCCAGCAGGCCGGAGGCTACGATTGCCGGCAGGGAAGTGGCAGGTCTATGCGGCGAACCTCCGGCTGCTATCAGGAATCTGGATCTCGTAGCTGATGCGGTCATGAGCTCGCTCGGCGATTTTGACCTACGTCCGATGCTCGCGAAGCTGAAGGTTCCCGTCTTGGTGGTCGAGGGCGAAAAAACCAATGTCCCGCTCGATGCCACTCGGGAATGGGTCAAAGCTATTCCGGGAGCCAGACTTTTGCTGATTCCAGACGCGGGCCATATGGCTTTGGAGGAAAAGCCAGAAGCTATCCACGAAATCGGAGCCTTCCTAAATGGCCAATGGCCGCATACTGCTAACGAGATCAGAGGGTCAAGGTAACAACTGGCCCTGTGGACTTCTGAAATTGTCGAAAAATCTCGATTACACCAATAACGCTCCTGTGAAGCCCAACGCCGTCTCCTCTGCCCTCTAACCTCTGACCTCTCCCGGCACCCGCACCCGAATCGTCTGCGGGACGGCGCGCAGTTTCGCCAGCAACGCCTCATCGCAAGCCCGATTGATGTCGTAAATCGCATAGCCCAGCGGCCCGCGAGTATCCAGCACCTGCCGGTCAATATTGATCCCACGATCTGCCAGGATGTCGTTAATCGCCCGCAAAATTCCCGGCACATTGTGGTGTATATGCAGCAGCCGGTGCGATCCCGGATCATAGTCCAGATGACAATGCGGCAGGTTCACACTCAGCAAAGAATTCCCGCTCCTGAAGTACTCAATCATCCGTGCCGAAACAAACTGCCCGATATTCTGCTGCGCCTCCTCGGTACTGCCGCCAATATGAGGCGTCAAAATCACATTAGGCAGCCCGCGCAGCGGATTGGAAAATGTGCCCCCCGTCTCCGGCTCCTGCGGAAACACGTCCACCGCCGCTCCCCCCAGCTTCCCATTCTTCAAATGCCGGGCCAAAGCCTCATGATCCACCACAAACCCGCGACTAAGATTGATCAGGCAAGCTCCATCTTTCATTCCGCGGATCTCATCTTCGCCAAACAAATTCTGGTTCTGCGCCTTTCCATCCACATGCAAAGTAATGACGTCGGAAGTTTCCACCAATTCGCGAAAGCTCACCGCACGCGCATTCCCGCGCGCCAGCACGTGCGCCACATCATGAAACACCACGCGCATGCCCATAGCCTCCGCCAGATCCGACACCTGCGACCCGATCTTCCCGTAGCCGACAATCCCCAAAGTGAGCCCGCGCACCTCATGCGATCCCGCCGACGATTTGTTCCACACTCCGCCATGCAGTTGCGTACTAGCCTCAAATGTTCGCCGCAGCAGCAGGATGATCTCCCCCATCGCCAACTCGGCCACCGACCGGCTGTTCGAGTGCGGATCGTTAAACACCCCAATCCCCCGCTCGCTCGAAGCCGCCCGATCGATCTTGTCGACGCCAATGCAGAACGCCCCCACCGACACCAGCTCCGGCGCAGCATCCAGCACCGCCGCCGTGATGTGGGTCTTTGAGCGCACGCCCAGGATCGAAGTCCCGCGCACCTTCTCGATGAGCTCGCGCTCGTCCAGCGCGCCCTTAAGCGACTCGACCACAAACCCAGCTTCTTCAAACTGAGAAACCGCTACCCCGCTAATATTCTCCAGCAATAAAACCTTCAAAGACCCTCCCCGGAATTCAATCGCAAAATGATCAACGATAATTATAAGTGTAGGGACGGCCGCCCTCGGCCGTCCAAGCCGAGCGAAGCTCGGCAGCGAGCATTGTCATGGCGTAGAATCTTTCTGCTCGCCCCCATCATCCATAACGCTTTGGAGGAAACAAAAAATGCCGCATGAACTGCCCCCGCTGCCGTACGATTACACGGCGCTTGAACCCACCATCGACGAAAAGACGATGCATCTGCATCACGACATGCATCACGCCGCTTACGTCAAGAACCTGAACGCGGCCCTCGACAAGCATCCCGAGCTGCACAAGAAAACTGCGGAAGATCTGCTCCGCGACCTGAGCGCCGTCCCCGAAGACATCCGCGGCGCCGTCCGCAACAATGGCGGAGGTCACGTCAATCACACCATGTTCTGGAACATCATGAAGCCCCACGGCGGAGGCGATCCCACCGGCCCCATCGCCGACGCGATCAAGAAAACGTTTGGCGACTTCAAGACCTTCCAGGAAAAATTCAACGCCGCCGGCGTAGCCCAGTTCGGCAGCGGATGGGTGTGGCTGGCAGGAGACGCAAAAGGCGAAGTGAAAATCCTCAGCACTCCGAACCAGGACAGCCCCATCTCGCAAGGCCTCCATCCCATCTTCGGCAACGACGTCTGGGAGCACGCCTACTATCTCAAATACAACAATCGCCGCCCCGAATACCTGCAAGCCTGGTGGAACGTAGTCAACTGGGAAGAAATCAACAAGCGCTACCACTCGTCGTTGAAGAAGTAGCTCGTGTGGTGACGGGCTATGCCCCGTCCAGTCCGCGTAGGGGCGGACGCATTCGTCCGCCCCACCTGCCTTAGCTTTTAAAAAACTCCCGAATCTGCGGCCAATACCTGCGAACAATCAGATCGGTACTCAAATGCCCGCCGCGCCGGAACAACTTCAGCCGCACTCCCGTAAGCCGCGCAAATTTCTTGACCGATTGATACGGAACATAGGGATCATCCTGCGCATGAAACATTGTGATCTTCGAAGCAGTAACTTCGCGCACGTGACAGGCGGGGTTGTAAAACTTTCCACCGCGCAGTTTATTCCAGTTTCTGTCCGATAGCCGATACCCGTTCCCGAACGCTTCGCGAATATACGCGGCATAGCTCGGATTCGAAGTTTCTTTCTTCTGCTCGCGCCGAAGAATCGCCCAATCCACCACCGGACAATTGGCAACCACCTTCTTCACGCGCGGGTCGAGCGACGAAAGGATCGCCGCCGCCCCGCCAAAACTTCCCCCAATCACAAATATTTCATCCAACGACAAGCGAAATCTCCGCCCAAACGCCAGCTCTCTGAACACTTTCGACAGCCCGCCAATCACATCCAGAATGTCCAAGTGCGGAGACCGTTCCAGGAAATCTCCACCACTCTCCCACGCTCCCCGATAGCGCGGATAAAACACCCAATATCCCTTCGCGGAGAGAAACTCCGCCAACGGCTGCTTGCGTGGAATCGAAGGCATCCCATCGCAAAGGACGATCGCCTTCTGAATTTTCCTGGATCGAGCTGGAGGCAAAAACTCAGTAACAATGTCGTGCTTGAATCGTGTCCTGAACATGAAGCACCCTTTACGAAGTCTGCCGAATTGATGCTTTCGTCGCCGATACTAGTAAACTCCCAAATCCTTCGCCGATACCCACTCCCCCGAATACTCCTTCTTCATCTGCTCCAACAAATCCGCCTCCGGCAATTTCTCCAACGACTGGTGATACAACACCAGCAACTTAGGCCGAGCCCGCCGGGCAATCTCTCCTAACTCAGCCGGCGAGGTATGAAACGTCCGGAAATATTCCTTCCAGTGCGCGTCCTTGAGTTCGTCGCCATACGGATTGAAGACTTCATGCAGCAACACATCGCACCCATCGCAAGCCTTCACCACTTCGTCCGTGGGAGCAGTATCGCCCGAAATAACAATCTTGCGGCCGTGAGTCTCGAACGTGTATCCGTAAGCCTCCTTCCATATCCCATGCTTAACCGGAAACGCAGTGACGGTAACGTTAGCGTCGCGATATACCACTCCTGCCTGAATCTCATGCACGTTGACCCTGTATCCGGTAGCGTTAGCCTGCTCCAGCCCCTTCCGCCGAATCCGCACATCTTCCTTCCAAGCCTTCTCGATGTGCGAAGTCATATTCTTCAGCCCATGTGGACCATAAGCCTCCAGCTCCTCTTTCCGCCCCAGCACCCAAGGCGAAAAAATCAGGTCCGGATACCCCAGGGTGTGATCCGAATGCAGGTGGGTGATAAAAACAATTTTCAAATCCTTAGCCTTGAGCGCCGCAATCCCATTCCTCTCCGCCGCTGCCGCCCTCCGCACCACTCCCGGCCCGCAGTCGATCAAATAGGCTCGGTCGTTCACCACCACCGCCAGCGCCGGGCCCCCCCGCTCTGGATCCGCGCTCGGATTCCCCGTTCCCAGTACCACTACGCGAGCAGGAACCGCGGCAGGATCCTCGGCGAATCCTCCAGTACAGGCAGCCACCGCGGCCACGAACACGAATAGGAATTTTCTCACGCGAAACCTCCGTGCCCTCGACAACACCTCGTCATTTCTGCACCCCAAATTCCTGCAATTTACCATCTGCCTGGCCCCATCTGCCCGGCCCCGCCTTGACAGCGGCTCCCCTGGCTGACTAAACTCCTTTTCCACCACGGCTTCTCGCCGCACAGGTCACGTCTAACTCTACAACTTGTTGTTCCTATTACTTTGGAGGTCCCAATGACCACTCCCCAGCTCTCGAAGTTTGCCGTCACGCTCATTTCGCTGCTCGTGTTGCTCTCCGCCATCGCCGCCGCTCAGCTCAAGATCGGCTCCGGCAATACCGCCTTCGCCGACCCGCCGGTGCCGCACCCGCACACGACACCCTGCGTAGTCACGCTCTATAAAGGATTCAAGTTCGCCAACTTCAATGCCCAGAGCTTCACCTACACGCCGCCCGCCGCCTGTCCCGGCCCCTGGGCCAAGGTAATTCTCGAAGCCAACTTCTCCGTCACTAAAGGAATCCAATACGACCGCACCGCCAACATCTGGATCGGTCCCACCAACATCTACTTCGGCACCACCTCCGAGCCCGACCCGAGCGACGCACGCCACTGGCACGTCGAGCGCGACCTCACCGACTACAGTTCCATCTTCACCGTGGCGCAAGACGGTACCGTGGATCTCGGCAACCTCGTGAACTCCACCTACACCGGCGTCCTCCACGGCTCCGCTCAGATCTTCTTCTACCCGCTGGCGCAGGATCAACTGCCGCCCCGTACCGCCGATCAGGTCATCGCTTTCTCCTCTGGTCCCACCGGAGGCACCGTCGGTCTCAACAACACCACCAGCCTGCTTGAACAAACTCTAACCTTTCCCACCAACATCACCGATCTCTACTTTGACGTCTTTGCCCAAAGCCAGTCCAACGACGAATTCTGGTACACCTGCGTCCCCAACGACGTTGCCGGGGAACTTTTCAGTTGCAGTAACACCGCCTTCCGCGAGTCTGAAGTCACCATCGACGGCACTCCCGCCGGCGTAGCGCCCGTCTATCCCTGGATCTTCACCGGAGGCATCGATCCCTTTCTGTGGATTCCCATCCCCGGCGTTCAGACCATGAACTTCCAGCCCTACCGCGTCAACCTGACGCCCTTTGCGTCCCTGCTCGACGACGGTCAGCCCCACACCGTAGCCCTGAGCGTCTTCAATGCCAACAGCTATTTCTCCGCCACTGCCTCGCTCCTGCTCTATCTCGACTCCGGATCCACGCAGATCAGCGGAGCCGTAACCGAGAACACGCTAGCCGTGCCCGTGCCCAACATCACGGAGAACATTCACGTCGCAAAAAACGGCAACCTCACCGGAGCCGTCAACACCCGTGCATCCCACACCTTCCAAATCTCCGGATACGTCAACACCTCTCACGGTCCGGTCACCACCACCGTCGCCCAGGATATCCACTTCTCCAACCTGCAGTCCTTCAAAATCCAGCCCGTGCTCTACGAGCAGAACATCAGCCAGAACACCACCATCCATTCCGTAGTAACCACAATCAACGCCGGCGGCCATTTCACCAACACTGTCAACCATAACTGGCCGCTCAAGGTCGACATCAGCGTGGCCTATAACTCCGACGGCTCCGGAGTCCAAACCACCACCATCAACCAGTATTACGAGAGAGATCAGGAGGCGCGCCACAAAGATCAGGCCACATCCTTCAGTCTGCTGCAAGACCGGGTTATCACCACCGACGCGCTCGACTTTAGTCCCAGCTTCTCCATCACCGGCAACCAGAATCAGTCCAGCGCGCAAAACTATTTCGCGTCCAACTCTTCGGGATACTGTTACAGCCGCGACCTCACCGCCGCTGCCAACGTCCTGACATCCATCACCAATGGCAAAGGCTGCAACTGAAATTGGAGGCTATCTCGTAGATCGTTTCGGGAAGGGCAGAGCTTGACAGAGTGCGCGGAAATAACTCACTAAATATGAGCCTGCCCCTTTCTGAGTGATGCAAGACTTTGGCTTGCGCAGGCTCTTGGGAAAGGGCACGGCTCTACAGGCTGCGGAAAAACTCCGGTTTCGTATCAGGGTATCGCTTTAGCGATACCAGTAAGTCCTTCGAAATCAGACGCCCCTTTAGGGGTGGCTATCGAGCATCGAATTGTCCGCCGCCTCTTTAGCCGTGCCTCCCGGACCAATAAAAACGCGGGCTCTAGCCCCCGGAGAGCCGGCGATCGAGGTATCGCCTGGACGCGGGGGCTACCTTGGGACCCTCACTGCTGCGAAGCGTTTTTCTCCAACTCCATGCTCACTTTGACGTCACCACCGGCTAGGTTGATTGTCCGCTGCCAGGACTTGTAACCACTCTTGCTCACAACCACCGTATGTTGCCCGGCGGCGAGCTCAACGGCGGACGGCGTGTTTCCCCGGAAACTGCCATCCACATCGATGTCAGCTCTCTCCGGGATCGATTCAACCAATAACTTCTGGCCCGTGACTTTCGCAACTTCCGGCGCGGGCGTGGGCGACTGGCTCGCTGCGGTCTCATCTATGCCTGGTTTCCCCAGTAGCGCGCTCGCCTTCTGGATCTCTCTGGGCTTCATTTCCTCAAACCTATTCCAGATGTTGTCGCATTTCGGAAGGCCGAACCCCTTGTGCCATTCCATCTGGTAATAATAGGTTTGGCCCGGGGCCACGGAGCCCGTTATCCCCTTGTCCTTACGACTATCATCGCTGAAAACGTGAGTTCCGGCCGTGACGTCGGTCTGCCACACGTGCCACTGAAAAATCTGGTGGACGGTGACGCCGTCAATTTGAATGCTCGCCTGTTCCAGACAGTTCTTAAGAGGGACTGGCCGGGCATAGTAGAACACCACCTTGGCTTTCCCCTGCTGCCCGTTTGCATTTGAGCCGGCTGCAGGCGTTTGGGCGTACGCGCCAGATACCAAAAGCAAAAAGAATGAAAACGCTAAGACCTTCCTCATCAATCCACCTCCTCCGGTAGTTGCCGTGCTTCAATGAGCAAACCGATGTTATTGATTCCCAACAGGCAAATTGTAAGTCTGGTCAACTGGACCGAGGGTTCGATAAGGCGACCTTAATGAAACCGAGGTAACCCCTCCCTGGTACGAGCGTGGCCGTGCAACGAGACGTTCAGCATCCGGAAATGCGGAAAGGCCCATGGGGTGGCCGGGTGGATGGGTGAAATCCCCAAGCTTCTGAAAGAATCCGGTTTTGCCTTGCTTGTGAAGGGGCGCGGCTCTAGTCCAGAACGTCAGAAAACTGGCTCATGGCAGTCTTGAAAGCCCAAGTGCTCAGCTCTTCCAAAGGACTGCTCAGTAGATCTTCCGAGAAGATCTCAACGCCCCAGGGACCGGCGTAGCCCGTTTTTTCAACCGACCCGATAAAGCCCTTGATATCGAATTCCCCTTGGCCGCAGAACCTGCGATTCACAATGAGCTCCCGGCGTGTGCCCGCTGACAGCTTAAACCTGCCATCGTCGACCTCGGCTCCAAACACATACTGCAACGGGATGCGCCCTACTTCTTCATAAGAGATGCCCAGATTCAGAACGTGCCAGAGATCAAGCATAATGCCGCCATTTTTTGCGCCTGCGCCCTCCACCATGGTCAACACGTCCTTGAGGGTGTGGACCATCGAAACCGCCATCGGCTCGAAAACGATCCTCGTCCCGTGTTCAGCCGCTTCCGCGCACAATGCAGCGAATGAGTCGATCAGACGGGCCATGGAGCACTCCCGCCCATAAAAATCGCCGACTTTCACCTGTCTTGCCTGCAACGCTTCGGCCGCTTCCAGCAGCTTCTTTTTCTGCACATCGGACTCTTTCTTCCGCTCACCGTCGAGAAACCAATCCGTCAGAAACTCAACCTCCGTATACCGCATTCCGTTGTCGTCGAGGATCTGTTTCATCTCCTTCAGGGTTCTGCGCTTGAGGATATGGTCCAGATCCGCATGCCATATCCCCATGCCGGTGAATCCGGCGCGGGCCGCGGCTTCCACCCTTTCCTGGAAGTCATACGGGCTGTACTCCGGTCCCGCGCCCGGGAAAACCCCCGCGATTGTCCAATAGGCAGCCGTGAGTTCGGGTCGCGGTTTCATCTAAGCTTCACCTGCTCGCCGCAGCCTCGCGACAGCAAACAGCGCCACGATGACACGCACAACCTCATGCCAACTCGTGCCTCTAGCGTCAGCGGAGCACTCTCCCTGTTCATTGCGAATCAATCTCATGCGGATTAAATAATAGACCATTCGAAATATCGAACATCCATTTGCAACAACTGAGAATCAGTTGGACAAGCCAATGTGGTCCACGCACGTCGGACAGCGCCAGATCCGTTGTGGCCGTTCCTTCACGCCATCGTGATCCGCGCAATTCACTCCAACACCGCTGCAAACTGAGCACCGGCAACTGTTCCTAACCTGTGCACCCCTTGTGCAAATTCCGGCTGCCAAGCTCAGCCGCGCTGACCGAATTTCTTCGCCCGCTGCTCAAACCCCACTGCTCGTGCACGGACCGCGGTTTCCCCTCGACCCCTGCTTGATCCCTCTTCATCGCGTCTAATTCGTGGACCGGAATTCCACCGTTGCACAATTCTTGTGGTATTGACCCTCCCTCGCAGTGCGCGTACAGTCGCTCCACCTGATGCAAGTATCCCCGAGCGGCGACCGTGCTCGGTCAAAATCCGAGACCTGAAAGCCAGCAACGAATATCGGCATTGAGAGGTGAAGGAAAGTTTTTATGAATCTTGAAAGCCAATGGACCGTCTATCGCACCCGTTTCCTGGTGCGCGCTCGTCAACTCTCCGAACCACTCGTCTTTACCGACTCTCTCGGCCGCGAACAATCCGGCCGCCCCGGCGACTACCTCGTCGAGTCCTCGGAAGGCATAATACGCATCACCAGCCAAGCCCTCTTCGAAGACATCTATGTGCCTCTCGCACCCGCTCATGGAACTCCCGCCGTCCCCGTCCGGCCCGCCTCTCGCGCCTCGCCACAAATTCGTGCCCGTGCCACCGCATAAGGCCAGGTTTCAGAGTTTCAAGGTTTCAAGGTTTCAAAAAAGGGCTCCCGTAGGGTTCAGACCTTGAAACTCTGAAACCTTGAAACTTTGAAGCCTGGCTTCTTCAGGCTTCTTTCCCAAATCGATACCCTTACAACTTTCGGGCTACAAGATATTGTGTTTCCCTCTTGACAGGCACCATATACGGGAGTACGTTAAGCATCCCGAGCAGTTTTTTTGCAGACCTCCTCAAGGGGGCTACGACTGCAAACGCACCGGGGCGAGACTGAAAGTCGAGGTGACTTCGCGTCTTTCCCCCTTCACGGGAAACCATCCCTCCGGAGTGGATGGAAATCAGCGGTGACTTCCCCCCGGCTTGGCCCCGTCCGGCATCCCCTCGGGGGGTTTCATCAACGGAACAGAAATTCCGCGGCTGCAGCTGCTCCCCCGACCGGCCCAGCTTCCGTCGCGCTATTAGGAGCCCCCGATGGAAGGTTTAATCAAACTCGTTGCCGCCTCTTTTGCCCGTCATGGCATCGAATGCCCAGCCGCCGATTCTCAGTTGGCCCGGCCCGTCGAACCGAAGTTCGCAATACCCCTCTCTGAGCCAGCCCTGCCCACCGAACTCCTGGAGCACAATTTCCGAAAGAGCCTGCAGGCCGATCCAGCTCCATAGGATAGAGACGGTGCTCGCCCCGTCTTTGCATGCGGCGGCAAAACTCAGGCATCGCACCAGGGTACCGCTTTAGCGATGCCCGTAAGCTCTTCGAAATCAAACGCCCCTTTAGGGGCTCGGCGCCGGGAAGCATAGGCCATCTGTTTCGCCGCGCTCACCAACGCGATTGAGAAAATGACGTACTAAACCGCAAGATCGACTGCTTTTTGCCATCATCTAATTAGGAGAAGGAAATGCCCGAAGTGCGCGACCAAATCAAAACTCAATCCGCTGCCAGCACTACTAAGAAGAAGGCCCAAGGCCTGACCTTCCGCCGTCTTTTCACCAAGTCCGGTGTCTCCCCGTACGGCGAGGTGGAGTGGGAACTCCGCGACGCTCAGATCACCGACTCCCAGGGAGGCATGATCTTCGAGCAGAAAAATGTCGAGGTCCCCAAAGACTGGTCCATGACCGCGACCAACATCGTCGCCTCGAAATATCTTCACGGACAAATCGGTACCGATGAGCGCGAAACCGGAGTGCGCCAACTCGTAGCCCGAGTCGCCGAGACCATTCGCGACTGGGGCATGAAAGACGGATACTTCCGCAGCGCCGACGACGCCGCCACCTTCCACGACGAATTAGTCCACCTGCTCATCCGCCAGCACGTGGCCTTCAACTCGCCCGTCTGGTTCAACGTAGGCTGCGAACGCGTGGAGCCCAAGTCCGACGCCACCAACTGGCACTGGAACTTCACCACCCAGCAAGTGGAATTCTCCGCCACCGGATACACCCGCCCGCAGTGCTCCGCTTGCTTCATTAACTCGGTGCACGACTCGCTGGATTCCATCCTCACCCTGGCCAAGACCGAAGGCATGCTCTTCAAGTGGGGATCTGGCACCGGCACCAATCTCTCCCCGCTGCGCTCCTCCACCGAAGTTCTAAGCGGAGGTGGCACCGCCAGCGGCCCGCTCAGCTTCATGAAAGGTTTCGACGCCTTCGCCGGAGTCATCAAGTCCGGAGGCAAGACGCGCCGCGCCGCCAAGATGGTCATCCTGAACATCGACCATCCCGACATAGTCGACTTCATAGAGTGCAAAAGCAAAGAAGAGGCCAAAGCCCACGCGCTGGTAGCCCAGGGATACGACGGATCGCATCCCGACTCCGACGCCTACAGCTCTATCTTCTTCCAGAACGCCAATAACTCCGTCCGCGTAACCGACGACTTTATGGTAGCCGTAATGCGCGACACCGATTTCTCCACCCGAGCAATCGTCGACGGCCGAGTAGTCAACACCTACAAAGCCAAAGACCTGCTCCAGAAGATTTCCGAGGCCACCTGGCAATGCGGCGATCCCGGCATGCAATACGACTCGACCGTCAACCGCTGGCACACCTCGAAGAACACAGCCAGAATCAATGCCAGCAATCCCTGCAGCGAGTACATGTTCCTGGATGACTCCGCCTGCAACCTGGCCAGCCTGAACCTGCTGAAGTTCGCGCCCAACGGCACATTTGACGTAGAAGCCTACCGGCACGCCGTAGACGTAGTAATCACAGCGCAAGAAATCCTGGTAGACAACGCCGGCTATCCCACGGAAATGATAGGCAAGAACTCGCACGACTATCGCCCGCTGGGATTAGGTTATGCCAACCTGGGCGCGCTCTTAATGGCTGCTGGCCTTCCCTACGACTCCAATGCTGGACGCGACTATGCCGCCTGTGTAACTGCCATCATGTGCGGCGAAGCCTATCTGCAATCGTCGCGCATAGCCGAGCAGTGCGAGCCACTAACTCCCATCACCGACACAGTCCAAACCAGACTGGGAGTAACCACCGCCGAAAGTATGCCCGGAGCAGCGTGCCCAGGCTGGTACATCAACCGCGAGCCGTTCTTGGACGTAATAAGAATGCACCGCGCCAGCGTAAACAACATCAACCAGGCAAACGTTCCATCATCTCTCTACGAAGCCTCGAAGCAATGCTGGGACGAAGCCTTGTCTCACGGCGAAAAGCACGGCTACCGCAACTCCCAGGTAACCGTCCTGGCTCCAACTGGAACCATAGGTTTCATGATGGATTGCGATACGACTGGCATTGAGCCTGACTTGGCGCTTATCAAGTACAAGAAGCTGGTTGGCGGCGGCATGATTAAGATCGTCAACAACACTGTCCCTGGCGCGCTCTTCAAGCTCGGCTACACGCATGAGCAGACCGACGCGATCGTCTCTTACGTGGATGCGACCGGCACCATCGAAGGCGCTCCGCACGTTAAGGACGAGCATCTGGCGGTGTTTGATTGTTCATTCAAGCCGGCGAAGGGCACTCGCTCCATTCACTACATGGGACATCTGAAGATGATGGCCGCGGCTCAGCCATTTATCTCTGGAGCGATCTCGAAGACCGTGAACCTTCCGAATGCGGCGACGGTCGACGATATTTCCGAAGCTTTCATTCAGGCCTGGAAGTTAGGCCTGAAAGCGGTAGCGGTATATCGCGATGGATGCAAACAGTCGCAGCCACTTTCCGCGGCTGGCACCAAGACGGCGAACTCCACCAAGGACGATGCGGCTCGCAACGCTGCCGCTCTGGCGCTGGCTGAAGAGGATAACCTCGACGCGCCGCCGCGCGCCGTGCGTCACCGTCTGAAAGAAGAGCGCATGTCGGTCACGCACAAGTTCAACATCGGAGGCCACGAAGGTTACATCATCGTCGGCCTGTATCCCGACGGCGAACCGGGCGAGATCTTCATCAAGATGGCGAAAGAAGGCTCGACGGTATCGGGGCTCATGGACAGCTTTGCGCTGGCGGTCTCCATCTCGCTGCAGCACGGCGTGCCCCTGAAGCTTTTCTGCGAGAAGTTTGCGCACACTCGCTTTGAGCCCAGCGGATGGTCGAGCCATCCTGAGATCGGCTATGCCAAGTCGATCATGGATTACATTTTCCGCTGGCTGCATTTGCGCTTCCTCAGCGGACAGCAGCAGATGCTGTTCGACAACCTGCGTCCGCGCGCGCTGGGCACGCCCGCTCCGGAAGGCGTCGGCGATCTGAACGGCTCCATTGGTTCGAGCCCAACGACCAGCGACCAACGACCAGCGCCCGGCCCCATTCATGCGGCCGACGCGCTGGCCAGCATGATCGACATGGGCGACGCTCCCAGTTGCCACCTCTGCGGATCGATCATGGTGCGCAACGGCAGTTGCTACAAATGCATGAGCTGCGGCAGCACCAGCGGCTGCAGCTAATGCGGAACATATCAATCCGATCGATGATTAGCACCTAGATGTACATGATCTTTATCACAGAAGCGCCGCGTGTTAGGCTTGCCTTTGCGGAACAGGCCTATTCAAAGCTCTCCGCTTGACGCTTACCTGTACGGAGGGATTATGGGCAAGGAGATAGGTAAACTTTATCAGGATCCGATCTACGGAGCCAAAGTATTAAGTCCATTCGCGGTCGCCATAATAGGCTCGCCGGAGTTTCAGCGTCTTTCGGGTCTCAAACAGTTGGGATTTTCCGATATTGTGTATCGCGGCGCTGTTCATACACGCTTCCAACACTCCGTCGGCACTTATTTTATTTGTAGAACGATTTTTCGCAGGATCGTACAAAACCACGAAAGAATGGGTCTCGATCACCCGGGAGAACCGCTCTCCCGCAAGTTCCGTCATCTTGCCTTGAACGCGGGTGTTCCGAAGGATTTCGAGTCTCCCCAGTCTCGCTGGAGGGGCCTCACGGAAGTCGTCAGTGCCGCAGCCCTGATTCACGATGTCAGCCATGTGCCCTATGGCCATACTCTCGAGGATGAGTTTGCTGGAATCTACGACCGTCATGACGGCCTCGCCGCAGCCAGGCTCTACGAGATGCTTTTTGATCCTAACAGCGGCCTAGCTGACGTGTTTTCCGAAAAGCGCGCCCCGTGGCTCGAACGACTCTCCAATACGGAATTGCGCAAACTTCTATACATCATCCTGAGCTGGAAGGAAAGTATCCAACCCCCTCACGGTTTTGACAAGGAACTTGAGAAAGCTCTCCAAGGCGCAAAACCCGCTGCGCTGTATTGGATATCATGAGAGAGCGATATGAAATGTCGGAGCGTGTTTTCTACCACCACAAGAAGGCCTCCGCAGGCGCAATGTTGGCCCGACTTGTGGAGTTGGTAGGAGAAGAGAATAAACCGAAGGGCGATGAGGGGATCTATCCGGCACCTTGGACCGACGGTAGTCCGGCACCGCCCAGGCGTCATATGGTCCATTTTTCTGATTCCGATTTAATCGACTATCTTGGGAATGTCAAAGAGCGTATGGATCCCGCTGACCTTGAACTGCAAAGAAAGTTGTACATCGGTCTACGATACCGTCGAGAGGAGATGTACCGCACTCTGCTAGTCGTCGACACCGATTTGGTTCACCAGAGCAAGCACTCTGCGGACTATTTTGCGGAAGACCTGAGGGGGCCGAAGGAGAAACCTACAAACCGTGGCCGCAAGCTTCTTGAGGGCGAGCTAACCGCAGCAGCAGGAGCGAAGGAGGGCGACGTTATCGTCTATTGTCCATCCTTGAGCATGCAGTCTAAGCTTGTCGACGCACGACTAGAAATTAATGTTGATCGGATCTTACCACTGCGAGTGCAGCGCGAGTTTACGTACCAGGCAGATCTCGACGTCTTGCAGGGTTACTACGACGATTTATGGAGAGCCTATCTCTTTGTGGCGCCTCGTTTATTTGAGGACCCTACCAAGTGCAAGGCGGTTGTCGACGCGTTTTGTAAGCATTACGACATTATTCCAGCGACAGCGTATCGGAAGGTGCGTCACCACGATTTGGATTTGGGCGAGGGTGTCGTCACAAGCGTGGCCTTTCAAAAGGTCGAGAATTTTCTCGCGAAGTTGGAGCTGAAAGAAATTCCGCCTTCGTTGCTTGGCGACTTGTTAGGACTGGTTGGTTCCGATTCGACATTCCTTTCATCCGTGCGGGCAAATGGGGACGTGAGACAAAGGCTGACCATGTTCCTGCATATTGCAGTTCTGTCGCGCGTCTTGCAGGAAAATGCTGTCACGAAGAGACTAAAGAAGCCGCAAGCAAAAGTCGTAGAAGATTACTGTGCATCGCTGAGGATGGGAGGGAGTCTAGCTCAGCCGTCGGCCCGAGAAAAATTGGTGTCCGAAAACATAGAAGACTTCACAGAGAGACTCCTTGAGGCGGTCCTTAGTGCCGTTAGCTGAGCACAAGATGGCCGGAAGAATGACATGGTAAGCAGAACGGAACGGTACTTCTTGGATCTTTTCCTTGCGTCCTCGCTGCCTGTTGCAGCAGAGCGAGCAGCTGAGTCTGTCAAGATCAAGTTCTGCAGTGACCCATCAGCACTGCCGGTCGATGTGTTTAATCTTGCGCAGGCTAATGGACTTAAGATTTGCCAGGATCTGCCTGAGCGAGGGGCCACTGACGCCGTGCTAATCCCGCGCAAGCATGGATATTTGGTAAGGCTCAGGAGAGATGTCCCCACAGGAAGGAAGCGTTTTTCCCTCGCCCACGAGCTGGGTCACACATTCTTCTACAGAGACAATGGACAAGGCCCACGCCACGCAATAGGGATCCTCGACCGAACTGAACATGAGGCTGAAGAGAGGGCATGCGATCACTTTGCCGGCTTCTTGCTTATGCCGATTGATCGAATTCGAGAACGTTTCCATGGCCTTGCAGGAGATCAACCGTCCGAGTTCTTGAGGCGCTGCGATTCCGCGTGTTTGGACTTCCTAGTTAGCAAGGAGGCTTTTATTCGACACGCTGGTCGGGCCAACATCGACGGGCCTCCTTACTTGGTAGTGCGGTCAAGCTTTAGGCCCAACCCGAGGACGAAGGAGGACCCGGACCTTCGTACCGACTGGTTCGCAACAGTCGGGGGTTGGAGACGCTCGGGGCACGTGTCGACGCATCATCGGCTTTGGCCTATAGGTCTCAAGAGTGCGTGTCAGCTGTATCACGAATGGAGCGCAACAAAGACCAGGGGGGTCTTCGCTCTTGACGGGTTAGGTCACTTGGTGCACAGTCCTGCCGACCTATGTTCATGCCGCGAGGATCTGAGCATATCCATCAATCTCGATAACAAATGGAGACTTACAAGGCAGACTTACATCTCGGCCAATTGTTTATACACCTGGGATAACGCTGAAGGAAGCACCGAGGCTTATGTTATTTCTGTCGCAGCACCGACGGGCGGCGACGCCGTTTGATTTCCGCAGGCCGGCGAGATGCCGGGTGTCGCACCTTTCACGCCTTTCGAAAGCCGGGATTCCACGGTCCTATCCCTCTGTGGACTTTTTGCCTATCCCATGAGCGCTGGCCTTTTTCATCACAAACACCCTGTGAGCGCAATCACAGACATCGATCCCGACTCGAGGCAATAATAGGAATCTGATTTGGGGCAGTGAACAGTGACCGTCAACCAAGACGGACCGCGAAGCTGCCCCAAACCCATTTTCAGCGCAATTTGAGGAGCTAAGTCCTTATCCCGTAATACTTTGCAAATAAGTCCTTTGCTCTCAAATCTTTAGAGGTAGGCGTCCCTAACCCCATCATTCCAGAGACGATAAGAAGGGGGTGGGGGGGTAG
>Ga0182027_10001083_pt1 | contig 45836 bp, 37 predicted proteins | sample 712E1DmetaG_FD_121300 | JGI IMG/M metagenome (GOLD analysis project Ga0182027, IMG submission 121300) | Permafrost microbial communities from Stordalen Mire, Sweden - 712E1D metaG (Illumina Assembly) | ecosystem: Environmental > Terrestrial > Soil > Wetlands > Permafrost | place: Sweden...
GATCAATCCCGTAAAGTGCGTCTCGCACATGGCGGCGATCTTCATATACTCGGTGATGCCGCCAAGGTTCGGGAGCCTCACGCGCGCGTAATCGATCAACTGCCCCTCGATCAATTCTCTCAGCTCGAGTTTGCCGGCATTGCCGGTCGCGAGCGGCACTTTGACCATTGGTCTGATGGTTCGATACAGGGAAAGGGCCTCGTTCCGAACCAGGTCTTCGCAATAATAGGGCCGCAAAGGTTCGAGCATATTGGCGAGCGTGACGGCGTCGGGCATGTCCAGCTTGCCGTGGAAATCGCAAATAAAGTCGCCCTCTTCGCCCACGCCCTCGCGAACTTCCTGGCAACGCTTGAAGGTGGCCAGCACCGCTTGGTGCGGATTCCAGTTCGCGGCCCCGCGCGAGTTCGTTCCCGTGCCCGAAAGCCCCGGCCCGATCACCTCGGTCCGAAAGGCCTTGAAGCCGGCTTCCATGCTGGCGCGGGCCGCTTCACGAGTGGTAGTCTTTCCCTGGCCGCCGCCGCCGTAGCACTCGCACAACTCGCGCGTTGGCCCTCCCAGAAGTGCGTAAACCGGCGCGCCCAGGGCTTTTCCCTTAATGTCCCACAAGGCCATGTCAAGGCCGCCAAGCGCATGCAGCTTCTCAAGGCCAGTGGGGTAGAAGGCCCCGCGATACATGTTTTGCCAGAGAGTCTCAATCCGGCTAGGGTCCTGGCCAATGAGCGCGGAGGCGCAGTGTTCGAGCGTATCCTTCGTGCCGCCTTCCCCGATTCCCGTAATGCCCGCATCGGTATCGATACAGATGACGTTTGTGGTTGAAGTGAGATTCGGAACTCCGGCGCGCGTTTCCTTGCCGGGAAAATAATAGCGGACGCGGGTGATCTTCATCTTCGGCAGGGCCGCGAGGGCCACCCTTCGGCCAAGAGCGACGCCTCCGGCGCCCGCCAACAGTGTGCGCAGAAACGTTCTTCGCTGCATGATCGGATTCCCTTTCTGCCCGTACTTCCGTTTTGGCTGCCTGGCCTCCATGGATTGTGCGCTAGCCAGGATATCCTAATTTGGCCTTGCAGCCGCCAACAGCATATCGCAAATCGGTTTGTCTTGGAGCCGCCGAGGAGGGCGTTGCCGCCGCGGCGCACATCCTCCCGACAGGCAATCCCGTGGTTTTCGCCTTAGCGCCTTACTTGTAGTTGTCGCGGAGCGCCTTGAGTTTCACCCAGGCGGCGGCGCGCGCCTTCTGGTCGGCCTCGGTTGCGTTAGGTTGTTCTCCGGAGCGCATGAAGCCGTGGGCGGCGCCTTCGTAGATCACAGCCTCGTAGAACTTACCTGCCGCCTTCATCTGCTCCTGGGTCGCCGGGACGGTGGCGCTGATTCGAGCGTCGTTCCCGGCGTAGAAGCCATAGACCGGAGCCCCTATGGCGGCTAGGGCGTCCGGCGCGCCGCCGTAGAAGACAAACGACGCCGACAGGTCCTTGCGATTGGCGGCAAAGCGAAACGATTGCGATCCGCCCCACGAAAAGCCGACCACGCAGACCTTGCCATTGCAGGCGGGAAGGCTCTTGCAGTAGTCGGCGACGGCATTCAGATCCGCGGTGATCTGGTCGGGGGAGAGTTTGTTGATCGCCTGTCCCACCCCGCTCGTCATCATGTTCGCTCCCGGCGCAGCCGCGGGAAAATCCTTGGTGCGCCCGCCGCCCGGGGCCATGCCCGACAAAAGGTCGGGAGCAATTGCCAGATAGCCGGCTTCGGCGAATTCATCGGCGGCCTTCTCCACCCAGTCGGACATCCCGAAGATTTCGTGAATGACGACGATAGCGGGCGCCTTTTCCTGCGACTGGGGATAGGCGACTATCGACTCCACCGCCCTGGCGCCGTGTTTCACCGTGACCCATTCGCGCCGCCGGGGCGACCTATCCACCGCCTGGCGCGCCCAATCCTGCGCAGAGAGAGGGGTCGCGCCCAAACCGGTGGCGGTGACACCCGCCGCGCTTCCTTCCAGAAACCGCCTTCTCGATACCGTGTCCATTTCCGATGAGCTCCTTATGAACCTGCCGCGAGAACGACCCGTGCCAGGTTCCTCCAACGGTTCGTCCTCCATTATACGGAGAAAAGCGCTTTCGGGAGCCGGAAGTCCGAGATTCTCGACGCGCGAGGCGGCGGGGAAATCGATCGAAGCCGGCCGCCGCCGGCGCGAGCAACCGGCGCACCTTCACGCGAGAAGGGTATCATTTTGATATGCCATCGAAGGCTTGCACGGCCACGGTTCTGGCCCTCCTGGGGCTGTTCGCCATATCCCCGGCGGCGGCCAACGTGTGGTATGTCGCCAACGGGAGCAACGCTTCGGACGGAAATCCGGGCAGCGCCGAACGGCCGGTCAATTCCGTGGCCAAGGCCGTCTCCCTGGCCAAACCGGGCGACACCGTGGTGTTCTCACCTGGAACCTACCCCTGCTTCCAAGTGACGGTTCCGGACGGCCGTTCCGACCAGCCCATTCTGCTGCGGTCGGAGGGTCAGGGAAAGGTAATCTTCACCAACGATGGCAGCGTGAATATGCTGCTCCTGGGATCTTACAATACCGTCGATGGCATCGAGTTTCACATGGCCTCGGACCGCCCCCGGGGCTTCGGGATCGGCATCGCACGAAAGGAACACATCGTCATTCGTAACTGCCGGTTCTTCGCCTGTCAAGTGGGAGTTAATGCCCGGAGCGCGCACTATCTCAGCATCGTCAATTGCGAGATGGCGTATAGCGGCGCCTACGGGATCCATCTCAACGGTTCCGGGCAGGACAGCGGAGGGCATTGGGATCCGGCCGACGAGAACCGCGATATCGAGGTTCGGAACTGCTACCTGCATGACGCGGGTTGGAATGTGCGCGGCGCCGAAGGGTATGGATTCACCGCCAACGGCGCGGCGGAACGCGTGGTGATAGAGAACTGCCAGATCGACGACAATTCCGGAGATGGGATCCTCTACGAAGACTGGACGCAGAACTCCACCGCGCGCTACAACGTCATCCGGGGATCGGGCATTGCGGCCATCTGGATCGACAACGCCAGCATGAGCGTCTTCGACAACAATTACCTCGAGGCGAACAACGTGGCGGTGTGGCTCTCCGGCGAAGAGAGCAGCAACCGGTACCTGAGCGACTTCATCTCCATCCGCAATAACATCGTGGTGCATAACGACTGGTCCGTGTTCGACCCCACCGGAAAAGACCCTTCGGTGTACGGAAAGGTCGTCTTCCTGATTACTTCCAACACGCGGGACACTTACTTCGACAACAATACCGTCGCCTTCAATCGTTGCCAGTGGTTAGTGCGCGTGCGCAACGCGGCGCCAGGGCCCAAAGGGCAAAACGACTTCCGGAATGTCTGGTTCCGCAACAACATCTTCTGGAAAAACACGGGTGGCGTGGGCGCGGACCAGGGAGTGGACTTCAGCCAGTTTCGGTTCGTCGGCAATCTTTGGGACAAGCCATACGGCGGTGATAGACAGGCCAAGACCGGGGACCCGCTGTTCGTCGACTCCCAGGCGCACAACCCGGAGGGGTACAAGATTCAGAGCGGCTCCGCGGCGCGGGGCCAAGGGATGCTTCTCTATGAGAACCCGCTGGACTTCTGGAACGGCGCACGGCCGCACCTTTCCAAGACCGAGAAGTACGATATCGGCGCCCACCAGTTTGGGAAGACCGGTACAGCTCATATCGGGCTCGACCTTGGCGCCTTTCCATTCCCCGTGCCGCCGTACGAGCTTCGCTTCAAGGCCAAGCCGCCGCGGGAGTAAAAGATCGGCGCCGCATTGGAACGGGGGTAAAAGCCGGCGGCTCAGCCCCGTTCTGCCCCGACGGGTGGCGCCAGGACTATCTGACGCCAACCGCGGCCAGTTGCGGCTGCTCCGCCTCGTGTACCGTAACCTCCATGGGGTGCGTCGTCCGCATGATGTTCCTAGCCTTGGCGACCTCGTCCGTTGTGCCGTGGGCCAGCAGGAGGAACTTATCGGACTTGAGCGCCGCCTCGTATTTCACGACGCTGTCCTTGGGGATGCCAATGCTGCATAGCCCGGCGCCGAGCGCGCTCAATCCGCCCACCACAACGGCGCCTTCAAGTCCGCCCACGATCCAGGCGACCAGCGGGCCGGCTACCAATATCGGCCCGACGCCCGGTATCGCGAAGAATGCGGCGCCGAACAGCAATCCCCACAGGCCGCCCCAAAAGGCGCCCAGCTTGCCCCAGCATTTCATGCGGTCGCCGGTGTTATAGTACCCGACGACGTGCTCGTCGGTGTGATAATCCTTGGCGACGATCGACATTTTCTGCATGTCGAACCCAGACCGCTGCAGTTCCTTCACCGCGTCCTCTGCCTGAGTGTGGGTTTCGTAAATCGCTACAACCGAGTTCGTTTGAGACATGGCTTCCGTTCCCTTCTCTCCAACTCGTTGCGGTCGGCGCGGTGAGCTTCGCCTAAAGACACACTAACTCGTCCCGACACGGTCGCTACCCGCTAACCAGTGCACGCGCAACGCCATCTTCCGGTTGGCAAGGAAGCTCTTTGGCGCCGCTTGCCGCCCGAAAGCGTTTACGCCCATAACCGGGACGCGAAGCCGGGAACGTGCAGAAGTTGCTATTCCGAGGTGCAGAGTTGGCGTTGCGAGACCCCGCCGCCGGAGTAATTCCAGCGAATGCGTCGCGCCAATGCCATTCCACAGACGCATCGCCGTGCAAAACGGAACGGCCAGCCCCGTGCACATGAGAGGGAGGTTGCCCGCGCCAAGTCGTGGGAGATAGTGAGCCTATAATGTCCACGCGTTACAACGACGGATCGCATTACGAGAATCACCAACGAGCGGCCGAGCTGCACGATCTCGCCGCCCACGCGCATCGCAGCGCCGCGGAAGCCCATGAGAAACAAGATCGCCAAACCGGGCATGAGCGTTCCAGACAAGCGCTTGAGCATTCCCAAATCGCTCACCAGCATAGCGAGCAGGCGCACCTGAACGCCGTGAACGAGCACGGCATCGCCACCTTTGGACACAGCGATATCGCCGAACTGGCCCATTCTCTTTGGCAAGCTCGGGGCTGTCCGGAGGGATCGGCGGAAGAGGACTGGTTCCATGCGGCGCACGAACTGCGGTCCCGCGGAGAGACTCTTCACAGTAACTGAGGCTGTGCATCCGCCGGTTCTCTTGAATAGCCCGAAGGAGACGAACCTGATGTCGAGATTTACCAGCCGGGAGATTCGCCTGGTTTCCCGCCCCAGCGGCTTACCAACCGCGGCGAACTTTGCGTTGGCGTGGACCGAGCCGGAGCCACTCAAAGACCAAGAGGTGCTGGTCCGCAACCTGTTTATGTCCGTCGACCCGTATATGCGCGGCCGCATGAACGCCGGCAAGTCCTATGTACCCCCGTTCGAAGTGGGTGAAGCGCTCGATGGCGGCGCAGTCGGCGATGTCATCGAGTCGCGCGCCCGGGAATTTCAACCCGGCGATGTCGTCGCTTCCAACTTAGGCTGGCGGGAATACTTCGTCGCTTCTCCCAAGGATCTGCATGCCGTCAGCCGCGAAATCCAGCCGCTCTCGGTTTACCTTGGCGCCCTCGGCATGACGGGCATGACGGCATGGGCTGGGCTGAATCTTGTCGAAGTCAAGGCCGGCGACGTCGTTTTCGTCTCCGGAGCCGCCGGCGCCGTTGGCAACGTGGCCGGGCAATTGGCCAAATTGCGCGGCTGTCGCGTCATCGGGTCGGCGGGATCCGCCGAAAAGGTCCGGTTCCTCCGGACAGAGTGCGGCTTTGACAACGCCTTCAACTACAAGGCCGGTCCCGTGCTCGAACAATTGAATCGGGAGGCGCCGGACGGAATCGACGTCTACTTCGACAATGTAGGCGGTGAGACGCTCGAAGCGGCGCTCTCGGCTCTGCGCTTGCACGGACGCATCGTCGCCTGTGGCGGCATCTCCAGCTATAACTCGAAAACGCCCCGCCCCGGCCCTTCGAATCTATCCAACATCACCACCAAGCGGCTGACCATGAGGGGCCTTATCGTTTCGGACTGGCTGGATCGGCGCGCCGGGTTCGAGAAGGAAGTCGGCGCCTATATCAAGGCGGGCCAAGTGAAGAACACGGAAACGGTGGTGAAAGGAATCGAGCAGGCGGCGGCCGCTTTCATCGGTCTCTTCCAAGGGCAAAACGTCGGCAAGATGGTGGTCGAGCTGGCTTAAACCGGCGTTGAGTCGCTTTTCAGCCGCACGCTTCGTTAGGAAATCTCCGTCGGCGCCGGCCGCGTCCGGAACGCCCCTAACACGGTCATAAAGACCACTGTGCAGGCAAAGCCCATCAGCGCGAACACCTTCACCACTAGAAACAGCGGGCTGAACGCCACCAGCGTCGCCGCGAATCCCACCGCCCAGTAGTAATGCTTCGACCACACCGCCCGCTGCACCAGAACGACCGCGGCCACGCAAATCACAAGTTCCGCCAGCGGTGCGTAACTCGCGGCGAGACCTGAGAACACCGAGGCCATTAGCAAGGTTGGAATAGCAGCCCACTTCATCGTCTTCATAAGTAGTCGGCGCATAGGACTGGCATTGCCAGTGCACGGCGAGGGCCTTATGAAGGACTTGCGAATCGCGGCGGACGGCCTTTGAAGTGCTCGTATGTGGAGCGCGGGATGTGCCCGCGTAGATCTGCATCGCGCCCAGACGAAGCGAACCGCAGACTAGCAAATACTTGGAGCGAAGGAAGAAACAAAAAGTATGAACCTATTCAAAGCAGCAGCAACGGCGTTATGTTTGACCCTTATGGGCGCCGCCGTGGCGCCGGGCGCCAAAGCGGACGATTGGAACAAGAAGACGGTGGTCACCTTGAGCGGCCCCGTGGAGATTCCAGGAGTCCACCTCACGGGCTGGGGCGTGTTGCCCGCCGGAACCTACGTATTTAAGGTTCTCGATTCGCAGACCGACCGCCACATTGTCCAGATCCTTAGCAGCGACGAAAAAACCTGCTACGCCACGATTCTGGCAATCCCTAACTATCGGCTCAAACCCACCGACAAGACCGTGATCACATTCAGAGAGAGGCCCGCCGGCCAGCCCGAGGCTTTGCGCGCCTGGTTCTATCCCGGCAAGAATTGGGGCGAAGAGTTCGTCTATCCGAGGGCCAAGGCAGCCGTTCTTGCCAAGGAAGTGGACGTACCCGTCCTATTCCTGGCGGTCGATGTTCCTCTTGAAGTCGCCGATTCTACCGTGGCGGCTGACGCGCCCGTCGTCGTCCAACTGAAGCAGGCGACCATCATGGCCGTTCAGCCGACTGGCGAAGAGGTGCAACTGGCCGCGGTGGTCACGCCCCCGCCGGCTCAGGTTGAAGTGGCGATGGCCGAACCGGCGCCGGTGAGGACTCTCCCCGCTACGTCGAGTCGGTTGCCGCTGATCGCGCTGTTCGGATTTCTAGCGCTGGGTGGCGTATTCGCTCTCGGCGTGGCTCGCAAACGCGTGCGGTAATTGGTCCAATGCGTACCGGGCGGCGGGAAAACACAGCATGCGGCAGAGAGTCGTCCCATCACCGGCGCTAGCGAGGCAAGTACGGGGGCTGGCGCAAGTTTCGCCGCACTGGCGAGACTTCGCGCTTGTCCCCCTTTTGCTATTCCCGTTGCTCCTCCCTGCCGGTCTCGCGGCAGGCAAGGCTCAAGATTCGGAGCCATACAGAGTTTCGGTGGACGTCGACCTGGTGGTGCTGCATGCCACGGTTCTCGACCGCAAGGGCCGCTTTGTTTCGGATCTCGAAGAACCGGACTTTGAGGTTTACCAGGACGGCGTCCGCCAATCCATCCGCCTGTTCCGCCACGAAGACATCCCCGTGACTGTCGGGCTGGTTGTCGATCACAGCGGAAGCATGCGGCCCAAGCTGAGCGAGGTGATCGCGGCCGCCCGGACGTTTGCGCGCCACAGCAACCAGGAAGATCGGATGTTCGTCGTCAACTTCAATGAGCGCGTCACTATCGGCCTGACCGGCGCGCAAGGCTTCACTAATCGTCCCGATGAGCTGGAAGCCGCGATCTTGCAAGCGCCCGCCACCGGCCAGACGGCCCTTTACGACGCCGTCGCCGCGGCCCTGGAGCGGTTGCAGACCAGCGCCCAGGAGAAGAAGGTACTGATCGTAATCAGCGATGGCGGGGACAACGCCAGCGCCCACAGCCTGTCCGGGATTCTGAAAATGGCCGGGCAATCGAGCGCCGCGGTGTACGCCATCGGCATCTTCGACGGCGACGATGCGGACCAGAACCCGGATGTGCTCGGTCGTCTGGCGCGGGCCACCGGCGGCGAGGCGTTCTTCCCCGGCCGGCTGGATGAGGTCGTGGCCATTTGCGAGCAAATCGCGCGCGACATTCGCAATCAGTACACCATCGGATACGCCCCCACCGGAGCCGCGCAGCCCGGCGTCTACCGGGCTATTCGAGTGGTCGCCGGCGGGGCGGCGTACGGCAAGCTCTCCGTGCGCGCGCGCTCCGGCTACATCGTCGGCGGGGAACCGAGCCCGGCCAAGCGCGAGATCGCCAAGTGAGGGTTGCCGTGCGCAAATCGGCGCTGAGATCGGCTCTGTGGTGGGGCCAATGGGTGCTCGGCGCCACCGCCGTCGTCCTGCTGGGTTATTGCGGGCTGGTCCTGGCGGACGGCTGGCTGTTTCAGCAAAGGGAGCGCCGCCACCTCGACCAACTACTCCACGACCGGCAGGAGGCCGCCGGCGCGGGAAGTCGCATTTCGTCCCCAGCCTCTTCGAAAGCTCCGCCAAATGTGGCGCCCGGCGGGCTCGTCGGCCGCATCGACATTGCGCGTCTGGGCCTTTCGGTCATCGTGGCCGAAGGCGTCGACAAGCTCACCTTGCGCCGCGCCGTCGGTCACATTCCCGGTACGGGGATGCCCGGAGAACCTGGGAACGTTGGTCTCGCCGCGCATAGGGACAGCTTCTTCCGGCCCCTGCAAAACATCCGGCGCGGCGACGCGATTACCCTCACCACGCTGGCCGGTGAGTACCGCTATCGCGTCGTGTCCACTAAGATCGTGAGCCCGCTCGATGTAGGAGTATTGGATCCCAGCGGAAGCGAGGTACTGACGCTGGTCACCTGCTACCCGTTTTACTTCATCGGTCCCGCCCCCAGCAGGTTCATCGTTCGGGCCGAGCGGGCCCTCTGAAGGCGCGCCGCCGTTCATGCGCCGGGACTTGCGGCTTTGGTCTCTTCGCGCAACGCGGCAATCCGGTTCTGCAGCGTCCGCAGGCTGATCCCCAGCATCTCGGCGGCGCGTTTCCGGTTGCCCCCCACGTGATCGAGGGTGAGCTTGATGTAAGCCGCCTCGAGTTGCTCGAGCGGCTGGCCAGGCACAAGCATCGCGGGACCCTCGTGCCCGGCCGATGGCCGCGGGTACGGGCTGGCGCCCAGGTCCCCGGGGGGAAGGTCCCTCGCCCGGATCGAACCCTCGCCCGCCATGATCGCCGCTCGCTCGAGGACATTGCGCAGTTCCCGCACATTGCCAGGCCAATCGTACAGATGCAGCAGTCCCAACACTTCCTCGTCGACCCCCGTAACGCGCGTGCCATGCTTTCTATTCAGATTCTGCAGCATCGCCTCGGCGATCGCCGGGATATCTTCCTTGTGCTCGCGCAGCGGTGGAACCACGATTTGGAATACGCTCAACCGATAGTAAAGCTCCTCCCGCAGATGCGTCCCCAGATCCTGACTGGTCGCGGCAAGTATGCGGGCATCCACCGGGATCTCCCTCTTTCCACCCAGCCGCCGCACCCGCAAATCCTCAAGCACGCGCAGTAGCTTGGGCTGCGTGGCGGCCGGCATCTCGCCGATCTCGTCCAGAAACAAGGTGCCCCCGTCAGCCTGTTCGAAGCAGCCGGCCGAGCGTTCCATGGCGCCCGTGAACGCGCCCTTCTCATGGCCGAACAACTCGCTCTCGACAAGCGCCTCGGGTAAGGCGGCCGCATTGATAGGGACGAAGGGACCGTCGCCGCGGGAACTGCACTTATGGATTTCCCGCGCCACCAACTCCTTCCCCGTGCCACTCTCTCCACGGATCAGTACCGGGGCCGTCGTTGGCGCCAACTGTCGAATCAGCGAAAAGATCTGCTGCATCGCCGGAGAGGTCCCCACCAGGTCTCCGAGCACGCCGCGAACGCTCAAATCCCGCCGCAGCTCGTCGGTCTTCCGCAGACTCTTGCTGTGGCGAATCGCCCGTTCCAGGAGAATCTTGAAGGCGCGGGCTTCCACCGGCTTTTCGAGGAACCAGAAGGCCCCGAGGTCGTGGACGGCGGATAGCGCCTTTTCCATGCTGCCAAAGCCGGTAAGAGCGATCGCCGGGGTGGCGTCGCCGCGTTCTTGCAGCCGCCGCAGCAACTCGAAGCCGTCCATGCGCGGCATGACCAAATCGGAAACGATCACGTCCGCGTTGAAGTCGGCCAGACAGTCCAGCGCCTCCTGTCCGTCGGCCGCGAGTCGCGTCTCAAAGTCGCCGCCGGCCAGCATCGCAGCCAAGGCGGCGCGCTGCCGCTCATCGTCGTCGACGATGAGTATCCGGCCCGAAATTGCGGGCAGTCGCGCCATTACCTCCTATTCTAGCAAGTAACCTGGAAACCAACGCCAACCGCGAGGCCCCATCATCGTTTGAGCCGCTGCATTCCCCGTCTGACGTCCGGCCAGAACTCCGCCGCCATGTTACTGAGCAGATCGAACCCGACTTGAAGGGAACCCTCGGCGAAGCCCAGGCCCACCGTATTCAGCCGGCCCGGATACCACTGGTTCGATATATAGGCCGCTCCGTAGGCGCTGCCGAGACGCCAAAAGGACAAAGTCTCGCCCCCATGGTCCGTGCGCGTCAGAAACGTGCCGCGCACCGAATGGAACATGCGGCTCCCGAAACCGCCGCCGCCGGCGCGGAAATAGCGCGGATCCTCGTGCAGGCTGGTATCCAGACCAAAGGCCAAGGCGCTATGGATCCCGGAGCAGGCGGCCGTCGACCCAAACCGCTTCCCGTAGCCCGACCCGCCCTGCCCCCATTCCGTCGGCGTGTCGGCTTCCTGTAGGATTCCGGCGTATGCCGCGTCCCCGAGAAGGGCTACCGGACCGATTGTCCGCTTAATCTGATAGATGAGTTTGTCGTGCGCATCCATCGGCGTAAACGGCTGCGCGAGCCCGGTCGAGGGAATCGCCAGCGCCACGAAGACGACGGCTATCGATCGCATGGACAATACCCGCCGAGTCACTGTGTGAACCGGTAGCTGGTTATGCGGCCCCACATTCCGACCGCCTTTAATACCCAAACGCAGACCGCCACCACAACCACCACGTTCAGTATCGATTTGATGCTGGTGGCCATCGGAATGAACGAGTTGATCAGCCACAACGCGACGCCGATCACGACCAGCACAACGACGATGTTAATCAAGGGCATGTTTCTTTCACTCTCCCGCAACTCTAAGTAGCAATCCGCTGCCCAGTCGCCGGCCTGGCGCCCGGTTGACGGATTGGCCCCATGAGCTACACAACCCTGCGCCCTTGAAACAGGCGGATTACCACTACCACCAACGCAACCAATAACAGAAGGTGAATCAGCCCGCCGGCGGTGTAAGAGGTCAACATTCCCAACACCCACAGGATTATCAGGATCACGCAGATTGTCCAAAGCATCGATTTGCTCCTCCGCGACAGACGAATGCAAGCGCGGGGCCAAAGCGCCAATTGAACCCTCGGCCAAGCGGATCAGCGCCTGACCGCGGAAATCCACCGCCGCGGGTGCAGTATCTGCACCTAAGCCGTCGGTTGCTGCAGACCGGCTGGGAGCTTTCGGGCGCTCGATCCATCCCACCATCGCTGGAGGCTGTCAAAGTAAAGATACACGACCGGAGTCGTATAGAGCGTCAGCAGTTGGCTCACAATCAGTCCGCCGATGATGGTGATGCCCAGCGGACGGCGAAGCTCCGATCCGGTGCCGGTTCCGAGCGCCAGCGGCAACGCCCCCAACAGCGCGGCCATCGTGGTCATCAGGATCGGGCGGAACCGCAACAGGCACGCTTCGACGATGGAGTCGTAGGAGTTCTTGCCTTCGTTGCGCGTGGCGGCCAGAGCGAAATCGATCATCATAATGGCGTTCTTCTTCACGATGCCTATCAGTAGAATGATGCCGATGATCGCGATAATGCTGAGGTCGGTGTGCGTGAAATAGAGCGCCAGCAGCGCCCCGACGCTGGCCGCCGGAAGACTGGAAATGATGGTGATGGGATGGATGTAGCTCTCATACAGCATCGCCAGGATGATATAGACCGTCGCCAGCGCGGCCGCAATCAGAATTGGCTCGCTGGCAAGCGAAGCCTCGTAGGCTTGCGCCGTGCCGGCGAATTCGGTCTGAATGGTCGGCGGAAGCCCTACCTTCGCCGCCACCGCCGTCGCCGCGTTCACCGCATCGCCCAGCGCGACGCCGGGCTTCAGATTGAAGGAAATCGTCACCGCCGGAAATAGACCCTGGTGACTCACCGTCAGCGGCGCCGTGGTCGAGACGAACGTGGAGAGCGCGGTCAACGGAACCGGCTGTCTCCCCGGCGAATCCACATAGGTTTGTTGCAGAATCGATGGGTTCTGCCAGAACTCCGGCGCCACCTCCATCACTACGTGATACTGATTCAGCGCGGTATACATGGTCGATACCGGCCGCTGGCCGAATGCGTCGTAGAGCGTGTTGTCGATGGCTTGCGGCGTGATGCCGAAACGCGCGGCGGTTCCACGGTCGTACTGAATCAGGGCTTGCAATCCGCCGTTTTGCTGATCGCTGCTTACGTCGGATATGATGGGAACCGTCTTGAACTCCGCCACCATCCTGGGGGCAAACCTGGTGAGATCGTCCAAATTGTCGCCTTGCATGGTGAATTGATATTGCGCGTTGCTCTGCCGGCCGCCCACGCGCAGATCCTGCGCGGCTTGCAAGTAGAGGGTGGCCCCAGGCACGTGGGCCAGCTTGGGCCGCAGCCGCGCGATGATGAGGTCGGCCGTTACCTTTCGCTGTTCGAGCGGCTTCAGCGAGATGAAGAGACGCGCCGTGTTGTACGTGCTGCCCCCCGTAAACCCGTTCACGGTGTCCACCGCCGGGTCCGCCGCCACAATATCGATCATCGGCAGCATGATCTTGTCCATGGCTTGGAACGAGGTGTCCTGGTCGGCCGTAATCGATCCCTGAATCCGGCCGTTGTCCTGCTGCGGGAAGAACCCCTTGGGGATGCGGATAAACAGGTAGGCGTTCAGTCCGATCGTGGCCAGCAAGATCGCCAGCGTAATCGCCCGAAACCGGAGCGCGATGGCGAGCGTCCTCCCGTATTGCTCCACCACCCAATCGAAAACCCGCTCGCTGGTCCTGTACATCCAACCATGCGACTGCGTCTGTTTCAGCAGGTGTGCGCACATCATCGGGGTTGCGGTGAGCGACACCACCATCGAAACCGCGATGGCGACCGATAGCGTTACCGCGAATTCCCGAAACAGGCGGCCTACAATGCCTCCCATCAGAAGCAGGGGGATGAACACCGCAATCAGCGACACGCTGATGGTGAACACGGTCGATCCCACTTCCTGCGCGCCCTTCAACGCCGCTTGGAAAGGCTCCACGCCCCGTTCGAGATGACGCGTGATGTTCTCGATCACCACGATCGCGTCGTCCACCACGAAACCGGTCGAGATGGTCAGCGCCATCAGCGAAAGATTGTCGAGGCTGTAGCCCAACAGGTACATCACGCCGAACGTTCCCACCAGCGACACGGGGACGGCCACGCTGGGAATGAAGGTCGTCCGGGCGCTTCGTAGAAAGACGAAAACCACCAGCACCACCAGCATCACCGAAATCGCCAGCGTCTTCTCCGTGTCGTTCACCGACGCGCGGATGGTGACGGTCTGATCCATGGCCACCGTCACGTCGATCGAATGCGGAATCGAGGATTCGATCTGCGGAAGGACCTCCCGAATCCGGTCCACCGTATCGATAATGTTCGCGCCGGGTTGCCGGAAGATGATCACCAGAACCGATGGCTTGCCGTTCGCGTAGCCGGAATTGCGGAGGTTTTCGACCGAATCCTGCGCCTGGCCGACATCCGATATCCGTACCGCCGACCCGTTGCGGTAAGCCACCACCAATGGCTCGTAATCGCTCGCCTTGAAGATCTGGTCGTTGGCGTCCACTTCCCACATGCGAAGGTCGTCGGAAAAGTGGCCCTTGGGCGCATTGGCGTTCGCTCCGCCCAGCGCGGTCCTGACCTGCTCCAGGCCGATGCCATACTTGTTCAGGGCCATCGGGTTCAGCTCGACTCGAACGCTCGGAAGGGAACTGCCCCCCACCGTCACCTGCCCCACGCCGGTCACTTGGGCCAGCTTCTGCGCCATGATCGTCGAGGCGGAGTCGTACATCTGGCCCCTGGTGAGCACCGCCGACGTGAGAGCCAGCATGAAGATGGGAGAGTCGGCCGGATTCACTTTGCGGTAGGAAGGGTTGTTGGGAAGATTCGTCGGCAGATTCCCGCGGGCGGCGTTGATGGCGGCTTGCACGTCCCGCGCGGCCGCGTCGATGTCGCGGCCCAGCTCGAATTGCAGCGTGATGCTGGCGGATCCGAACGCGCTCGACGAAGTCATCTCGGTGACCGACGCAATCCGTCCGAATTGCCGCTCGAGCGGCGTGGCCACCGACGTCGCCATCGTCTCCGGACTCGCTCCCGGCAAACCCGCGCTCACCGAGATGGTGGGAAACTCCACTTCGGGCAGCGGAGACACCGGCAGCAGCCTGTATGCGGCGGCGCCGGCCAAGGCGATCGCCGCCACCAGCAGCGTAGTGGCGACGGGCTTCCGGATGAAGGGCTCCGAGATATTCATCGGTTACACGGCAGGCGCCGGCTCCGCGCCGGCGGAAACCGGCCGGGCCGCCGCCTTTCCCGAGATTCGCGACGCCAGCCGGTCGAACCAGATGTAGATCACCGGCGTCGTGTACAGCGTCAGCAGTTGGCTGATCAACAGCCCGCCGATAATCGTGATTCCCAATGGCCGGCGCAACTCCGAGCCGCTGCCGGAGCCAAAGGCCAGCGGTACCGCGCCCAGCAGCGCCGCCATCGTGGTCATCATGATCGGACGGAAACGCAGCAGGCACGCCTGATAGATGGCATCCTCCGGCCGCATGCCCTCCTTGCGCTCGGCCGCCAGCGCGAAATCGATCATCATGATGGCGTTTTTCTTTACGATCCCGATCAGCAGAACGATCCCTATCAGGGCGATCACGCTAAAGTCGTTCCGGAAGATGATGAGAGCCAGCAATGCGCCGACGCCCGCCGAAGGCAGCGCCGAAAGGATCGTCAACGGATGAATGTAGCTTTCGTAAAGAATGCCCAAGACCAGATAAACCGTAATCAACGCCGCCGCAATCAGCACAGGCTCGTTTGCCAGCGACGTCTGGAATGCCAGCGCCGTGCCCTGATAGGCCGCCTGCAGGCTCGGCGGCATGCCCATGGCGTCGTGTACTTTATTCACCGCCGCGACCGCGTCGCCCAGGGATGCGCCCGGCGCCAGATTAAAGGAGAGCGTCACTACCGGAAACTGGCCCTGGTGATTCACCGTGATGGGCACGGTGGTCGTCTCCACGTGTGAGAAGGCGCTGAACGGAATCTGGCCGGTATTCGGAAACGCCGAGGAGGATTGAATCGAAGGGGCTTTGGGAACCGCCGCGCCCGCCTGAATGAACAAGTCGCTCAGACCGGCGGGATCCCTGCCGAACGCGGGCTTCACTTCGAGCACCACGTGATACTGGTTCAACTGCGTGAACATGGTCGACACCTCCCGCTGGCCATAAGCGTCGTACAGCGTTTGGTCGATCGCCGATGTCGCAATGCCCAGGCGCGAGGCGGTGCCGCGGTCGAACACCAGCTTCACGCCCAGGCCGAGAGTCTGTTGATCGCTAGCCACGTCGCTCAACTCCGCCAGCTTCTGCATCTTGGCGAGCATCCGCGGAGCGATGGCGTTCAATTCGTCCACGTTCGGATCCTCCAGCGTGTACTGGAACTGCGTGCGGCTTACCCGGTCTTCAACCGACAGGTCTTGCACCGGCTGCATGAACAGGGTAATGCCCGCTATCTTCTCGAGCGCCGGCTGCAAACGGCGAATGACGTCGGTCGCGCTGAGCGTTCGCGCCGCCAGCGGCTTCAAGTTAATGAGGATGCGTCCGCTATTCAAGGTAGTATTGGTTCCGTCGACGCCGATGAACGAGGACAGATTATCGACCGCCGGATCCGCCAGAATAATCTTGCTCAATTGCTGCTGCTGTCTGGACATTTCCGGGAAGGACACCGACTGGGCAGCTTCGGAAACCCCCTGAATGACTCCCGTATCTTGAATCGGGAAGAAACCTTTGGGGATTACGAAAAACAAGAAGATGGTGAAGCCGAGCGTCCCCGCCGCCACCAGTAGCGTCGCAAGCTGCCACCCAAGCACCCACCGCAGCGTCCTGCCGTAGAAAGCGATGACCGCGTTGAACGCTCGCTCCGATCCCCGGTAGAACCGGCCCTGCTTTTGCTCCGATTTGTGCTTCAGCAGTTTCGAGCACATCATCGGGGTAAGCGTGAGCGATACCACGGCCGAGGCCAGAATGGTCGCGCTCAGCGTAACCGCGAACTCGCGAAATAGCCGGCCCACAATGTCGCTCATGAATAGCAAAGGGATAAGGACGGCGATCAGCGAGACGGTCAACGAGACGATCGTGAAGCCAATCTGCGCGGAGCCTTTGAGCGCCGCTTCGAGGGGAGCGTCGCCCGCCTCGATGTAGCGGCTGATGTTCTCTATCATGACGATCGCATCGTCCACCACGAAGCCGGTCGAAATGGTCAAGGCCATCAGCGTCAGGTTGTTCAAGCTGTAGCCCAGCAGATACATGACTCCAAACGTCGCCACGAGCGATAGCGGAACGGCGATGCCCGGAATGATGGTCGCGGCGATGTTTCGCAAAAACAGAAACATGACCATTACCACCAGCCCTACCGTCAGCATCAACTCGAACTGAACGTCGCTCACCGACGCCCGAATGGTGGTGGTTCTGTCGGTGAGAATGCTGACGTGAATCGATGCCGGCAGCGACGACGTAAGCTGCGGCAGCAGTTGCTTGATGCGATCGACCACCGAGATGATGTTTGCGCCGGGCTGCCGTTGAATGTTCAGGATCACCGCGGGAGTCTGATTCATCCAGGCAGCCTCCCGAACGTTTTCGGCGTCGTCCAGAATCGCCGCGACATCGGTCAATTTGACGGGCGCGCCGTTCTTGTACGCGACGATCAGCGGAGCGTAATCGGCGCTCGACAGCAACTGGTCGTTGGCGCCGATTTGGTACGTCTGAAGCGTTCCGTCGAAATTGCCTTTCGCCTGATTGACGTTGGCGCCGGCGATGGCGGTCCGCAGATCCTCCAGATTGAGACCGTAAGACGCCATCGCCGTCGGGTTCGCCTGAATCCGCACCGCGGGCTTCTGTCCTCCGCTGATGCTCACCAGACCGACCCCCGGCAATTGCGACATCTTCGGCGCCAGCCGCGTGTCCGCCAAGTCCTCGACCTTCGACAGCGGAAGCTCCGTCGAGGTCAGCGCCAGCGTCAAAATCGGAGTGTCGGCCGGATTGGTCTTACTGTAGATCGGCGGCGCGGGCAAGTCCGCCGGCAGATACGTCCCCGAAGCGTTGATCGATTGCTGCACTTCCTGTTCGGCTACGTCGATGCTCAGGCTCAGGTTGAACTGCAGCGTGAGCACCGAGCTCCCGTCCGAGCTCGTCGATGTCATCTGTTGCAGTCCGGGCACCTGCCCGAATTGGCGTTCGAGCGGCGCGGTCACCGAGGACGCCATCACATCCGGGCTGGCGCCGGGATAGAACGTAGTGACTTGAATGATCGGATAGTCCACCTCCGGCAGCGCCGAGACGGGCAACTGCGTGTACCCCACGGCGCCGGCCAGCAGGATGCCCACCATCAGCATCGTGGTGGCCACCGGACGCTCGATGAAGATCCGCGACGGGTTCACCTGGTCTCCCGTCTTGGCAAGCGGTCGTGACTCCGTAGCGTCTTATTTGACGGGGAACTGCGACGCATTCCACCCTCCGCCCAACGCTCCGATGAGCGCCACGCTTGCCGTCATGCGGCGGGTCGACAGAGTGACCGCTGTCACCTCGGCGCCGAGCAGCGCCGCCTGTGCGGTAATGACCGTGAGATAGTCCACCGTCCCGGATCGATACTGCGCTGTGGCTATGTCCAGAGCGCGCGTGGCCGCTTGCACTGTTTGCCGCACTTTGTCCGCCTCCCCGCCAAGAATGCGCAGCGCCGCCAGGCTGTCTTCCACCTCCTGCATCGCCGTCAGAACGGTCTGCCGATAGGCGGCCACGGTTCCATCGTACGCGGCCCGCTGTTCCGCCACTACGCCGCGGCGGCGCCCCGCGTCGAATAGCGTCTCCGCCAGTTGCGGCCCCACCGACCAGAAGCGGCTGGGCCACGTGAACCACTTCGCCAGACTGGAACTTTCCAAACCGGCGCCCCCCGTCAAACTCAGGGTTGGGTAGAAGGCGGCTACGGCAATTCCAATCTGCTCGTTCGCCGCGGCCACCTGCCGCTCCGCACCGGCGATGTCTGGTCTTCGCTCCAGGAGTTCCGACGGAACCCCCAGCGGAATCGGCGGCGGGAGCGCGTCTAATGCGGCAGGCGCGATTGTGAGCTCCACCGGCGCCTTGCCGCTGAGGACGGCGATGGCGTGTTCGAACGCCGCGCGCTGCACGCCCAGGTCCTCTAATTGCGATTGCACCGCGTAGAGTTGCGTCTCCGCCTGGGCAACCTCGAGCTCGGCCGCTACCCCGGCGGCGACCCGCTTCCGCGTTAGCGCGAGATACTCCTCGTAGGACGCTTCCGTACGAGCGAGTAACGCCGCCTCTGCATCGTTGCCGCGAAGCCCGAAGTAGTCCTGCGCCAACTCGGCCTGGAAAAGCAATTTGGCGTTTCCCACGTTGGCCGCTAGAGATTCGGCGGTCGCGGCGCTGGCCGTCGCGCCACGGCGGATGTTTCCCCATAGATCCGGCTCCCACGAAACGTTGACCGGCAGATTGAAACTCCGCAGGCTCGAACCGCTTCCGGTCGCGCTCCCGCTTCCGCGTCCCTCGCTGAACGCGGGCGCCGTGGTCGCCACCGGCGACAACGCGGCGCGCGCCACCGTTACCGCGGCCTTGGCTTGCCGGTACTGCGCCTCGGCTTGGAGCACGTTCTGGTTCGAAACGCTTACCTGCTCTTCGAGCGCGTTGAGAGCCGCATCGTTGTATAGCTCCCACCATTTGCCCTTCGAGTACGCGTCGCCGGGCTGCGATTGCTTCCACCCGGCGGCTTCCGCTTCCTTGAAGTTCACCGGGGGCTGCTCTTTGAACGCCGGCGGCGCCGCGGCCGAAGGCCGTGCGTAGTGCGGCCCCACCATGCATCCGGTCGCCGCCAGCAGCACGGCCAGGAGCGTCGCGCCCAGCAACTCCGGGAACCGCTCCATCTATGTTCCCTTTCGCGCCGCGCCGGTATTCCTGGCCGAGGGGACCGCTGAAGCGCTCTCCGCATGGGGTGCGGACGGGCTGGCCGGGAGCTTCGCCGGCGGTATCTGCGCGGCGACCTTGGTCCCTTCCTGCAGTTTGTCGACGCCCGTCGTCACCACCACCTCTCCCGCCGTCAGCCCCGCTGTGACCTCGGAGTCGTCCCCCGCCGTAGCGCCGATCGTGATCGGGCGCACGGTAACCGTCGAATCCGCCTTCACCACGTATACATAGGTTGCTTGAGCGTTGCGTTGCACCGCGGCCGTCGGCGCCAGCGTCACTCCACGCTTTTCCTGGACCAGTAACTTCGCGTTCACGAACTGATTCGGATAGAGCGTTCCCTTTCCGTTGGCGAATGTCGCTCTCAGCTTGAGCGTGCCGGTGGCCGGGTCGATCTGGTTATCGAGCGTAGTCAGCGTCCCTTGCGCCAGCTTCGTGTTGCCGCCGCGGTCGTACGCGTCCACTTCGAGCGTCTGGCCGCCGGCCACTTTCTTGAGCACGACCTGAAGCTGGTCCTCGGAGATCGTGAAGATGGCGCTGATGGGATCCATCTGCGTGATGACCACCAGTCCGCTCGTGTCGGAAACCTGCACGATATTTCCGGGGTCCACCAGCCGCAGCCCGATTCGTCCCGTGGCCGGCGCCGCGATCTTGCAGTAAGCCAGATTGACTCTCGCGCTTTCGATTTGACCTTCGTCCAGTTTCACCACCCCCTCGTCTTGATGAACGACCGCCTGCTGGGTGGCAAGCTGCTGTTCCGGAGCGGCCTTTTGAGCGGCCAATTGTCGATAGCGGACCAGGTCGATGCGCGCGTTCTCGAGCGCGGCTTGGTCTCTGATCAGCGCCCCTTCGGCCTGGGTCAGCGCCGCCTGATACGGCTTGTCGTCGATTTCCACTAACAGATCGCCCTTGTGAACCGTGTCTCCTTCACGATAGCGGACGGTCATCAGTTGTCCGTCGACTCTGCTTCTCACCGTCACCGTGGCGAATGGCGTGATCGCGCCGAGCCCCGAATAGTAGACGCCGATATCCCCCGTGCGGGATTTCGCCGCTACCACGGGAATGGCCGGCGGATTCAGAGCCGCGGCCTTCGCCGCGCTGGCGGCTTTCGCGGCGGCAATTTTCGACCACACATAATAGGCGATCACGCCCATCGCGAGAAGCACGCACAGCCACACCCACAGCCGGCGCCGGCGGCCACGCCTGGGCTTCCCAGGTTGCGCGCTCTCCGCCGGCGCCGAAGGGGTCGCAGGCGCCGGGGCGGAGGGAACCGCCGTCGGCGAATGAATTGCCGGAGACTCTTCCGTGGCCGTTCTTGGGCTATCGGGCATGTGGTTCCTGACGGACGCGTGCGCTCACATGACAATTGCCGGCGCGGCAAGGCCGGGACGAATGCGGAAGTTGCACTTGGAAGTGCGGGATCTGCCGCTTGCCCAGCCGTCCGGCCGCTCGGGAGTTAGCCTCCCAAATACTCGACGTGAGCGTACGTGCCTAGCCGCGGGTTGTACGCGAGGTACCAGCCAATATGGTCCGGGTCCTCGTAAATCACGATCTGATCGCCCGACCAGTTCCAGTCGCCAACGATGTTGTAATCGAACGCGGCGACGTCCCAGTAATAACTGCCGAACCAGAACCGCTCCCGGTTTCCACCCGCCAGGTTGAATACGTGTTGCGGCCCAAAGCCGCCGCTAAAGTGTCCGTGCGCCCACGGCTGATCCATGCGATAGTGCGCATCGTTGGCCCCGCTACTGTGTCCGACCCATCGATCGTTTTTGGCATCCACGTGGGGAACGTCCGGATGGCCCTTCTGATCCATCTTCACGTGGTTTTCGTTCACGGCCGCCGGCTGGCGGCCGGCAGCCGGGGTCGCGGCGCGCGCCGGCGCGGAAGCTTTCGCCGGAGCGGGACCGCGCGCCGGAACGTGTCCGCCGCCAACGCCCGCCGGTTTGCCGCCGCCGCGTTGTTCGCCGCCCCGCTGTTGCGCAAATGCAACCATGCAAATTAGAAGCGATAGCCCAATAATCCTCTTCACGTCATTCTCCCTGGCGACAATTCGCCGGTGACTCTCCTGCACGCGCGCTTCCACCGGCGTCATAACGCAACGGTAACCGCCAGTCCTACGCCCGGGTGCATCCGATCGTAAAGGTAGTACCCGTTGTCGTAGTCGATATAGACATCGTCGGTGGCGTACCAGTTATCCCCCCACGAGTCCGGCCACGGGTCCACCAGCATGAACGACAACCCGCCGTAGGAGAAGCGCGGATACCCCATGTACATCGCCGGGCGGCTTCGCATCCGGAACCAGTGCCGGCTTCCGAAACTGAGATTGAAGCGGGCCTCTGGAATGTAGTAGCCCCCGTAGCCGCCGCGCTCGGCCCAAGTGCGATGGTCGCTCTCCCAGTTTCGGTCCCCGCCCTGCTGCCATGTGTTGTGCTTCTGCCACCCGCCCTGCTTGGCCCATCCCCGCTGTTGTTGCCATGCGACGGCCTGCTGCTGGGTACGCTGGGGATGCTGTGGCTGCTGCCGGGCCTGCTCGGGACGCTGCGCCGGCTGCTGCCTGGCAGGTTGCTGAGCTTGTTGCGGCCGTTGCGCCTGCTGCTGTCTTGGCTGTTGCTGAGCCTGTTGCGGCCGTTGCGCCTGCTGCTGTCTTGGCTGTTGCTGAGCCTGCTGCGGCCGCTGCGCCTGCTGCTGTCTTGGCTGTTGCGGAGCCTGCTGCGGCCGTTGCGCCGGCTGCTGCTTCGGCTGCTGCGGCGCTTGTTGGGCACGCTGCTGTTGTGGTCTTGCAGCGGGTTGCGCGCGCTGCTGTTCTTGCGGCCGCGGCTGCTGTTGTTGCCCCCGCGCCTGCGGTTGTGGCGCCCTTTCTTGAGGGCGCTGCTGTTGTGCGGGCCGTGGCGCCGCTTGCTGTGGCTGGCTCTGCTGCCTTTCAGCCGGCTTGGCCTGGGCTTCCTTGGGCTGCTCTCGCTGCGCGTAGCCGGGGATGATCGCCCCGAACGCCAGGAACAGGGCAGCGGTACTGGTAATTCGAACGGATTGCATGGTAGTGGTCTCCGATTAAGTCCACCGCCGGATATGCACGCGAAGCGCCAGCGCGTGGTTATCGGTCCGGACTTCGACTTCGAAATCGCATGGCCGGTGGCTGAAAACGACGATTGGCCGTGAAGGGACGCAGACGAACGCGGCTCGGAGAAACAATTAGAGTATCGGCGTCTTGTGTGATCCGCACTCATCCGCATTGATCGGCGGCCATGAACTCCAAAACCCCCGCGCGAAACCCTTTGGCCCTGGCTGTCGCTAGACGCCAGTGAATGCATAATCTGCCTCTGAAGGTGCATATCTCGCCGCGTCGAGAGACCGCATTCACCCGGCATAGAATCCCGTTGTGAGGGAACGGGAGCTTGGCGGCGCGTCTCTTCGGTCCCTCAGCCGCGCCGCCGCATATGGCAGTTGGGTTGCTCACGTGAATCGCGAAGCACCCTAATAAACTGCCCTCTGCGGCAACTTACCGTTGCCATAGAGGGCGTTTTTCGGAGCAATCGGTTGACGCCCTTTATGATTGAACCCGCGGCCCGAATCCTTGTGATTGAAGACAACCGCTCCGATGTCTTCCTCCTTGATCGGGCTCTGAAGAAGCAAGACCTTCGCTTTGATCTAATCCACCTGCCCACGGGAGGCGAGGCTCTTGCCTTTGTCCGCCGTCAGGGGGCCTATGCGGACGCCGAAATTCCTAGCTTTATCTTAGTGGATTTGAATTTGTCTAAGTATTCCGGCGAGGATATCTTGCGCGAGATCCGCGGCGCCAGCCACCTCGCGGGCGTTCCCGTTTGCGTGTGGAGTTCTTCCCAATCGCGGCGGGACGAGGTTCTGCTCAAGCACCTCGGCGTCTCCCATTTCATCACCAAACCTTCCGGTCTCGATCAATTCATGCAGATCGGCAAGCTTATCATGGACCTGCTGCCGCCTCACCCAGCCGCATAACTGCGCACGCGCAGCGCCACCAAACGCACCCAAACCATCTGGCGCCACCTGTGTTTTTGCCCCCACTCCCCCCTCTGAAGAAGTGGCGCCCAGCGTGCTCTCTTTCCCGCTCCGTTTGCGCGCTGGCGCCTGCTTAGCCTGGCGAGAGATCTCATGGTGATAGGTCGCAATGAAGACTGCTAATCCTCTGCCCGCAATGGCGCCTCGTGACGCCGCCACGCCGGCCGCCACTCCCGTGCCCGTACCGGCCATTCCACCGCCGGTGGCCGAGGAACGCGACGAACCCGGCGCCCGCCCCCTCGTCGTTGGAGTAGGCGCTTCCGCCGGCGGACTCGAAGCGTTCACCGAGTTGCTCAGCCATCTGCCGCACGATACCGGCATGGCATTCGTGCTGATTCAGCACCTCGATCCCAAGCACGAAAGCCATCTGGCGGAATTGCTTTCGAGAGCCAGCCAGATGCCCGTCTGCGAAGTGAACGGCGAAACGCGGGCCGAGCCGAACCATGTGTACGTGATTTCGCCGCGGCGCAATTTGAGCATTCTCGATGGGGTCCTGCACGCCCCGCCCCGGCCGGAAAGCGGCCACAACATGCCGGTCGATGCCTTTCTCCGCTCCTTGGCGGCGGACGAAGGCAGCCGGGCGCTCGGCGTCGTTCTATCGGGTACCGCTTCGGATGGGACGCTGGGACTTCAGGCCATCAAGGCCGCGGGCGGCGCCACCTTCGCTCAAGATATCCAAACCGCCAAGTTCGGCAGCATGCCTGGAAGCGCCGTCGCCGCGGGCGTCGTCGATTTTGTCCTCCCGCCGGCCGGAATCGCGCTCCGCCTGGCGGTGATCGCGCGGGATTCCAGGTTGGCGGCCGATCTTCCCGACGCCGTTGCGCCGGCGGGAGATACGGAACTGTCCCCGATACTCCGGCTGGTGCATGCCGCCACCGGAGTGGATTTCACGCACTATAAGCACAGCACCGTGGCGCGGCGCATCAAGCGGCGGATGGTCCTCCGCGGATTTGAAACGCTCGACGGCTACACCCGGGAACTCGAGCGGAATCGCGACGAAGCCGCCGTGTTGTGCGAGAGCTGTTTGATCACCGTCACGGCGTTCTTCCGCGAGCCCGAGGTCTTCGAGGAACTGAAGAGGAAGGTGTTCCCAGCCCTGCTTGAGAATCGGGGGCCCGGCGACCCCATCCGGATCTGGGCGGCCGGGTGCGCCACCGGCGAGGAGGCTTATTCCATCGCCATCTGCTTGACGGAATTCCTGGAAGACGCGAAAGTCTCCGTTCCGTTCGAGATCTTCGCCACCGACATCAGCGAAACGGCGATCGAAAAAGCTCGCGCCGGCGCCTACGCGCCAGCCGCTTTGGCGCACGTCTCGCCGCCGCGCCTGACGCGTTTCTTCACCCCGTCCGAACGCGGGCACCAGATCGTAAAACCCATCCGCGACGCTTGCGTTTTCGCCAGGCACAACGTAGCGCAGGACCCGCCATTCTCCAGGCTGGACATGATCAGTTGCTGCAACGTGCTGATCTACCTTGGCGCCGTGTTGCAACACAAGGTGTTGTCCGTCCTTCGCTACGCCCTGAAGCCGGCCGGCTTCCTGGTGCTCGGTCCCTCGGAAAGCGTCGGCCCGCTTTCCGAGTGGTTCCATCAAGTGGATAAGATTCACAAGATCTACCGCGTCCGGCCGGCCGTGGGCGCGCCGGCGCCACGCCTCGGCGAGAGCCGCGGCGCCAGAGCGCGCGTGGATCTCCACCGGAGAATTGCCGAGGGCCGGACGGAAACAGAGGTGCTGCGCGAAGCCGACCGCTTGGTGTTGGCCGAGCATGCCCCCCCCGGCGCCGTCATCGACAACCAGATGAACGTCGTTCAGATCCGCGGCCGCACCGCGCCATACTTGGAGATCCCGCCGGGCGAGCCTACCCGGAACCTTCTCAGAATGGCGCGCGAAGGCTTGATCGCGGGCCTGGGTAAGGCGATTCAAACCGCCTCACAACGGAACGCCGCCGCCAAGGGAGACGGTTTTCGGATCGAAGAGGGCGGGCAGTTGAGGGAAGTCGCCATCCAAGTGATCCCGTTCAAGGCATCGTCCGCCTCGAAGGAACGCCATTTCCTGGTCCTTTTCGAGGACGCCGAATCGAACCGCGGCCCCAAAGCGGCGCACACGGCCGCGGCCCGAGACAACCGCGGAAGCGCCCGGCTGCGAAGCGAGTTGGTTGCCGCCAAGGAGTATCTGCAATCCATCGTCGAGGATAACGCCACTACCCTCGAAGAACTCCGGGCGGCGAACGAAGAGGCGCAGGCGGGCAACGAGGAACTCGAAACCGCCCAGGAAGAGCTGGAATCGGTCAACGAGGAATTGAACACGCTGAACGAAGAGCTGAAGGTCGGCAACGCCGAGTTCGGCAAAGTCAACCGGGACCTGGCCAATCTCCTCGAGAGCATCAGCATACCCCTCGTCATGGTGGGGCGGGATCTGCGCATCCGCCGCTTCACGCGCGCCATGGAACCCATCTTGAACCTGCTCCCCTCCGATGTCGGACGGTCGATAACCGATTTTCAGCCTCAGATGGAGCTGCCCGATTTGCGGCGGCTGCTCCTTGATGCCATGGAGGGCCGCGACCGTCTCCCGCGCGTTGTCCGCGATTCGCATGGCCGTTGGTATTCGTTGCGCATCCTCCCTTCCGTGGGCCAGGACGGCAAGACCGGCGGCTCCGTGCTCATGTTGATCGATATCGATGCCGCCAAACGCGGCCGCGACTTCGCCGAGGCCATCGTGGAAACCGTGCGTGAGCCGCTCGTGATCTTGAATCAGCGCCTGCAAGTGGTCAAGGCCAACAAGACCTTCTACCAGACGTTTCAGGCCGCCCGCGAGGACACCGAAGGGCGGCTGATCTATAACCTCGGAAACGGCCAATGGAATATTCCGCGCCTGCGCGAGTTATTGGAGAGCATTCTCCCCGCCCACACCACCTTCCGGGATTTTGAAGTGACCCACGAATTTGAGCATGTCGGGCGAAAAGTGATGCTCCTCAACGCCAGCGAGATCTTCGATCCGAACGAGCAAGCGAGGACCATCCTCCTGGCCATCGAGGACGCCACCGAGCGCAAACACGCCGAGGAAGCCCTCCGCACAACCAATGCCGAGCTACAGAATTTCGCCTATGCGCTCACCCACGATTTGCAGGAGCCCCTGCGCATGGTTGTGAATTTCACCGAGCTTCTGGGCCGGGAGTATTCGGGCCAGCTTGGCGAAGAGGCGGATAAGTTCATCTCCTATTCCGTCGAGGGAGCGCTGAGGATCGAGGCGCTGCTGAAGGCCCTGCTCGCCTATTGGGAAGTCAATGGGCGCGAATACGAAAGCTCCACTTCGATCGATTGCGGCGCGGTTCTCGCCAAAGCGCTCTTAAACCTCCATGCGGCCATCGTGCAGAGCGGCGCAACCGTCACCTCCGACCCGTTGCCGGTTGTCGTAGCCGAAGAAGTCATGCTGACGCAGCTATTCCAGAATCTCATTTCCAATTCGATTAAGTACCGCGGCGAGGAAGCGCCCAGGATTCATGTCTCGGCGGAGACCGATGCGGAAGGCTGGCTGTTTGCGGTGCGGGACAACGGTATCGGCATCGATCCGCAAGACGCCGGCCGGGTATTCGGCATGTTCCGCCGATTGCACGGAAACGAAATTCCCGGCACGGGCATCGGTCTTGCGCTTTGTAAGAAGATCGTCGAGCGCAAGGGCGGACGGATTTGGGTGGAATCGGAAGCCGGAACGGGCGCCACGTTCAAGTTTACGATTCCCTCGGGGCAGCCGGCTCCAACCGGCCCGGCCAGCCCTCTGCGGCCATTCTCCTAACGGAAGATGCCCAGCGTGTAGACTAACAGCAGAACCAGCAATATGGAACCGATTCCCACGCCCGCCCCTCCGCCGTAGCCCCAACGGCTATGGCCCCAATAGCCACCGCCGCCGCCTAACACCAGCAATAGGATGATCAGTAGTAACAGCATCGTCGGTCCGCCTTTCTATTTCTCGAAAACTCTTTCGATCTGGCCGGTTTTCTTTTGGATCTTGCCGCCGAGCCGTTCGGCCGCGCCTTCCACTTCCAGGTCCGGATTATTGGCGACCCGGCCCGCCGTTTGCTTGACTGCGCCCTTCACTTGGTGAATGGCGCCTTTGATCTCGTCGTTCGTACTGGGATTCATCATCTTCACTCTCTCCTGTCGTTGTCAGACTTGGCTGTACCCGCTTGGTTGCCTCTCAGGTCGACCGTCACAGGAGCACGTGGAAGGCCGTCGTAACGCGGCCCCTCGCGTGCACTAAGAAACCCGATAGCGATCGCTACCGAGAAGAGGAGAGTGTGTGATGGTTTCGAAACGTTTGCTCGGATTGATTTTTGCGGGGGCGCTGGCCTTCAGTTGCGCGGCCGCCGATGTCGTGGTGCGCATTGCGCCGCCGCGGGTTCTAGTCGAGAGGCGGGGGCCGCCGCCCAGCCGCTCGCATGTGTGGGTTTCAGGGTATCATCGTTGGGACGGCAACGCTTACGCCTGGACCCCGGGAAGGTGGGAACAGCCGCCCCGTCCGGGATCGCGCTGGGTGGCGCATCGCTGGGTTCACCAAAGGGGCGGCTGGGTGATGGTGGATGGGCACTGGCGGTAAACTCGCGTCCCGGCGACAATGATCAGGACCGCATTTCTATTAATGCTGCTCTTTCAGGCGGCCGCGTATGCGCAAACGCGGCCGCAGCCGCCCTGCGGAACGGATCCCGTTCCGCCCTATCCCGGTCTGGCCGATTCCCCGGCCGCCACGTTCTGGAGCGAGTCCGACTTCGGCCGCGACTGGAAGCCGCCTGAGTGCACCGGGTGGGCCGGCGCCGGCTTTTCCTCGTTGCTCTCCACCGTCGCGCGATTCCGCTATGACGCGGGCGCCGAGGGACTGCTTCGCCGCATCGGGGCAATCTCGGAACTGGCCGGCATGCGCTACTGGTCCACCACGCACCAGCGGTGGCAGACGTTGATCGTGAGCGCCTACGCGCTGTCCGGCGCGCAGTCAAGCCGCCGCCGCCAGGACTTTACGCCCGATGAGATGCGGGAAGGCAAGGCGCTCTACTTCGAACAGGCCGACAATCTCTCCGGCGCGGGCGTCTATCGAATGCGCACTTTGGAGGCTTCCGAAAATCGCCTCGTCTTCGAGATCGAGAATATCAGCGTCATGCGCTACCTTTTCATGACGCTCTTCGACCCGGGTGAGATGCAGTCGGTCTACTTTCTGGATCGGGAATCGGATAGCGTCTGGCGATACTATGCCGTGGCCCGTACTGGAAAGAACGCCAGCCGGCTAGCCACCGGACATGCGGCTTCCGCCATCAACCGGGCGGTCGCGTTCTATCGCTCCCTGGCGGGAATCCCCACCGACCAGGAACCTCCGGCAGCCCGATGAATCCACCCATTCCGCCCGCCGCGGCCGGGCTCACGAGCGAGGAAGCCCGCCGCCGGCTCGAGAAATTTGGCCCAAATACCGTGCCCGACACGGCGATCCATCCCCTGCGCAGGGCGTTGACTAAGTTCTGGGCCCCGGTTCCATGGATGCTCGAAGCTGCGATTGTGCTCGAGGCCGCCCTCGGCAAGTACGTCGAGGCTGCCATCGTCATGGCTCTCCTGGGCTTCAATGCGGCTCTCGGGTTCTTCCAGGAAGGGCGCGCTCAGGCGACTCTCGCCGCGCTGAAATCGCGCCTGGCGCTCAACGCGGCGGTCCGCCGCGACAATGCGTGGGCCACCCTGCCCGCCTCCGAACTTGTGCCTGGCGACGTGTTGAAGCTATCGGCCGGCGCCGTGGTCGCCGCCGACGCGCGTTTGACCGGCGGCGAAATCCTGCTCGACCAGTCCATGCTCACCGGCGAATCCATCCCCGCCGAGGCTGGGGCGGACTTTCAAACATACGCAGGGGCGCTGGTGCGGCGCGGCGAAGCTGTCGCGGAGGTTACCGCGACCGGAGCGCGAACGAAATTTGGACGCACCGCGGAGCTGGTTCGGACGGCGCGCGTCGAGAGCTCCCAGCAGAAGGCCGTCGTACGAGTGGTGCGGAATCTCGCCATGTTTAACGGCGTTCTCATCGTGCTGCTGGCCGGTTATGCGCACGCTCTTAAGCTGCCGCTTGGCGAGATCGTTCCCCTGGTGCTTACGGCGGTTCTGGCGTCCATCCCAGTGGCGCTGCCCGCCACCTTTACCCTTGCGGCGGCCATCGGCGCGCGGGCTCTGGCGCGCTTGAACGTCCTTCCGACGCGCCTTTCGGCCGTAGATGAGGCTGCCAGCATCGACGTGTTGTGCGCGGATAAGACGGGCACGTTGACGCGCAATGAACTGGAAGTCACCGCCGTACGCCCGATGCCTGGCTTCGACGAAGCGCGCGTTCTGGCAGTCGCCGCCCTGGCCAGCTCGGATGGGGGTCGGGATCCCGTGGACGCCGCCATTCGCCTGGCCGCCTCAAAGACCAACGTTTCCGGTTTGCCGAAACTCGCTAAGTTTACGCCTTTCGACTCCGCGACGAAGATGTCCGAGGCGGCGGCCGTGGATCCGGCCGGCGCCGCGGTGCGAATCGTGAAAGGCGCCTACGCGGCCGTCGCCGGCCTCGCGCAACCCTCTCCCGACGCGTCCACGGTAGCGAACCAACTGGAGGCGCAAGGCTTCCGCGTTCTGGCCGTGGCCGTGGGTCCGCCCGAGGCCATGCAGCTCGCCGGGATCGTCGCGCTGAGCGATCCGCCTCGAGCGGATTCGGCGGCCCTCATTGCGGAGTTGCGGACGTTGGGCGTCCGAACCGTAATGGTGACGGGCGATGCCCCCGCGACGGCGGCGGCGGTGGCTCGCGCGGTCGGGCTGGATGGCGCGGCCGCTCCACCCGGACCAATCCCCGGCGACGTGCGCCCCGAGACTTTCGCCGTTTACGCGGGCGTGCTTCCAGAGGGCAAATACGACTTGGTCAAGGCGTTCCAAAAGTGCGGCCACACCGTGGGTATGTGCGGCGACGGCGCCAACGACGCGCCGGCCCTGCGCCAGGCGCAGATGGGAATTGCGGTATCCACCGCCACCGACGTCGCCAAGTCGGCGGCCGGCATCGTGCTGACCAAGCCGGGGCTCGGCGGCATCGTCGCTTCCGTAAGAGAAGGCCGCGTGACGTTTCAGCGTATCCTGACTTATGCGCTGAACTCGGTCACCAAGAAAGTTGTGCAGGTGCTCTTCCTCGCGGCCGGCTTGGTCATGACCGGACACGCGATCCTGACTCCCATGTTGATGGTGATTGTCATGCTCACCGGCGACCTCCTCGGCATGTCTCTGGCGACGGACAACGTGCGGCCGTCCCCGATGCCCAATGCCTGGCGTATCGGCCAGTTGACCGTCGCGGGCGTATTCATGGGCGTCTCCGAACTGATCTTCTGCACGGCCGTCCTGGCTGTCGCCAAATTCCGTCTTAGCCTCGCCATCGAAACGTTGCGGACCGTGGCGTTCGTAGCGATCGTATTCGGTAATCAGGCAACCACCTATACCAATCGCGAGCGCCGGCGCATGGGCGCCTGCCCTCCAAGCCGGTGGCTCGTCGGATCGTCGGTGGCCGATATGGCGATCGCTTCCACGCTGGCGATTTGCGGCATCGCCATGAATCCTCTGTCCATACCGGTTGTGGGAGGAACCCTGGCGGCGGCAGCGGCTTTTGCCTTCATCCTGGACTTTGCCAAGGTCCCCGTGCTCAGCCGGCTGAAACTCGCATAGCAGGATGCTGAAAAACCCCAAAACGCCGCGGGCCGCCGATTAACGCCGATCAACGCTGATTGAAAACAACTCACTGATCCGCATTCAGTCGCATTCATCGGCGGCTAAATTGTCTTTTCGGCAGCCTGCCAAGCTATTTGGAAACCAGCGCGTCGGCGTCGGCGGCGGCGGCGGCGATCATGGGACGCCGCAGATCCTGGTCGGCGGACCGCAATTGATCGAGATCCTTGAGGACCCTGGCCCAAGTCTTGGCGTCTGTCTTGGTCGAATTAGGGGCGCCGGGGTCCTGGTAGAAAGCGAGAATATCGCCGCGCAGCTCCGGCGGCATTTCCGGATAGTGGCCCTCGGACTTCTGCAGCAACTCGGAGTAGGCCGTATCCGCAAGTTTGTACTTCCCCGATGCGGTGACCGCCCCCACGTCGAGATTGTCGTTCGGCAGCTTGAGGCGGCCCGCGCTTTCCTCCGCAAGCAGTTGGCGATAGCGGTCAATCGTCGAATTGAAACTCGCCATGTACATCTTCTCGGTCTCGGGCGTCAGGCGCTCGAATGCCAGCGCCCGCCACGGTCCCACCTTGGGCACTGCGCGAAAGACAAGCGCCAGGAATTTCGAGCCAATCCCCGGCCGCTTGTAGGTATCTCCCCAGTTCTTCTTGTAATCCGAACGGGACAGGTTATAGAGAAACGTCTTGCGCGTGACGGTGGGCGCCTCTTTGACGATGTCCTGTTTCCTGATTTGCCAGGCCACTTTGGTCATCGCCGGAAAAATCGTACCCACCGCGCGGCGATACGACCCGATGGTGAGATCGACGCTCATGAAGATCTTCTCGAGGCGCATTGCGTAAGTATCTTGAAACGCCCGGTCGAGCAAAGGTTTGGCGACTTCAAATCCGATGAAGTCCTTGTATGCGGCGGATGCGTAGCGGCCCTTGGCCGACTGAAAGACATCGAAGGCGAACTCCGTTTTCGCGTGAGTGTACGGATCGTCGGAATACGTCACTGTCTTTCCGAACTTCAACGCCAACCTAGGGTAGAATAGAGGAACGGCTCGGTTGACGGCCATTGGGTGGCCATTATTGTCGGCGGCATAGTGCGACAGAGATCCCAGCGCGAAAGCGTATTCGTCGAGGTCTTGCGAATCGCGGATGAGATTCAGCACAAAATCGCCGGTCCGGACGTAATGGGTCAGGTCGCTGAATAGCTTGCTGCCGAAGGGATAGTACCCCAGGTCCTGAATGATGCACCCGCCATAGGCGAAGGCGTGCGCTTGCAGCAATTCCTCCGTGGTGGCGGCCGGAAATCGCTTGAGCAGTAATGGCTTGATGGCACTGTCCCAGGTGGAGTCGATAATCGCCTCGTGAGTGAGGACGGAGTACGACCGGGCCAAGGGGGCAGCGCCCAACACGAGAATCCCAAGTGCGATTGAGTACCGAAACTTACGGCGCGAGCGCATGGATTTTTAGAGGGCACGTTGGTGGCCGCTGTCCGGCTTGCACCCACGGGCGCGCCGGGACTGGGGGTGGAGGGCCGTCAGCAGATTCCGCATTCCAAGGTGCAGATGTTGCATCCCTGTTTCGGCGATGGCTGGCCAACCGCGCGCGGCCCGGCGGCCTTGTCGTTGGAATCGCGCAGGACGCGTTATGGACCGTCCCGTGCTATGAACGTTAGGCGCTGAGCGCATCAATGGGGTCCACGTGTGAAAACAGGTTACAGCATTCGAAATATCGCGTTTCTCGGCGACTACTTGCCGCGCAAGTGCGGAATCGCCACGTTCACGTCAGATCTGCTTGGGGCGGTGGCGGCGCGGCATCCGCAAAGCCGCTGCTTCGCCGTCCCGGTCAACGACATCGAGGGGTGTTACCACTATCCCGATGTGGTTCGCTTTGAGATTGAGGAGCAGGATTTGGATTCCTACCGGCGCGCCGCCGAGTTTCTGAACTCGAGCGACGTGGACGTGGTCTCCGTCCAGCACGAGTTCGGGATCTTCGGCGGACCGGCCGGCAGCCACCTGTTGGCGCTGCTCGGAGACTTGACGGTACCGGTGGTCGCCACGCTGCACACCGTCCTGCTCAAGCCCAACGCAGACCAGCGCCGCGTCATGCGGCGGCTCATCGAGCATTCCACGCGGCTGGTGGTCATGACGGAGCGGGGCCGGACCATTTTGCGGAACGTCTATCAAACGCCCGAGGCTAAGATCGACCTCATCCCGCATGGCATTCCCGACGTACCGTTCGCCCCACCGGATTGCTACAAGGATCGGTTCGGCGTGGGCGGAAAGAAGGTGCTGCTGACCTTCGGGCTGCTGTCTCCAAACAAGGGCATCGAGCATGTGCTCAACGCGCTGCCGAGCATTGTGAAGGAGTTCCCCGAGGTCGTGTACATCGTGCTCGGCGCCACCCACCCCAATGAGTTGCGCGCGCGAGGCGAAGCCTACCGTCTTGGCCTGGAGGCGATTGCCAGAGACAGAGGAATCGAGGACCACGTCATTTTCCACAATCGGTTTGTGGATCTGACGGAACTGACCGAGTTCATCGGGGCGGCGGACCTTTACGTTACTCCTTACCTGGGCGAAGCCCAAAGCACGTCTGGAACGCTAGCCTATGCGTTTGGCGCGGGCAAAGCCGTGATCTCGACGCCGTACTGGCACGCCGCCGAGTTGCTTCGGGACCAGCGCGGCGCGCTCGTGCCATTCGCGGATCCGTTGGCGATCGCGCGCGAGGTGAGCGGGCTGTTGCGCGATGCGTCGCGCCGCAACGCGATGAGCGCCAACGCCTACAAATTGGGCCGCGACATGGTGTGGAGCAACACGGCGGGACGCTACCTCGATTCCTTCGATCTGGCGCGACGCCAGTACGCGGCGGCCGCAACGCAGACCGGCCATCGGCCGCATGAATCGCCCGAATTGAATCTGGGTCATCTCTACCACATGACCGATTCCACGGGCATCTTCCAGCACGCCAACCTCACTTCGCCCAATCTGGCCGAAGGCTACTGCACGGACGACAACGCCCGCGCACTGGTTCTCGCGAGCCTGCTCGGCCAGTTGGAAGAAGCCCCCAAGCGTATCCGCGCTCTTGCCACAACCTATGCCGCGTTCCTGGACTATGCCTTCGATGCAAGAATCGGGCGCTTCCACAATTTTCTGAGCGTCGAACGTCATTGGCTCGACGCACAAGGATCGGAAGATTGCCAGGGCCGGGCGATTTGGGCCTTGGGCGCCGCGATAGGGCGAGCGCCGCATTGGAGTTCGCAGTTAATCGCCGAACGCCTTTTCGCGCGCGCGCTGCCGGCCGTGGTGGACTTTACGTCGCCGCGCGCTTGGGCATTCAGCCTGATTGGCATTCACGAGTACCTTCGCCACATGAAGGGAAAGTGCGCGGCCACGGATGTCCGCGAGAACCTTACCGGGCGGCTGGTGAAGATCTTCGACCAAGTCGCCGATCCCGGCTGGATATGGTTTGAAGACGGGCTCAGTTATGACAACGCCAAGCTGCCTCACGCTCTGATCGTCAGCGGAAGCGCCACCGGACAAAGCGCCGTGTTCGAGCGCGGCATCCAGGCGTTGCGCTGGCTGGTGGGCGTGCAGACTTCGCAGCATGGCCGGCTGCGGCCCATTGGCAGCAACGGCTTCTATCGGCGCAACGGTCCGCGCGCGGATTTCGACCAGCAGCCCATCGAGGCGCAAGCCACGGTCTCGGCCTGTCTGGCGGCCTTCCGCGCCACATCCGACCTGTGGTGGTACGACCAGGCTCAACGAGCCTTCGACTGGTTTCTCGGTTGGAACGATCTTAACCAGGAACTCTACTGCCCTCAATCCGGCGGCTGCCGCGATGGGCTGCATGCGGACCGCGGCAACGAGAACCAAGGGGCGGAATCTACCCTGGCATTTCTCCTGTCGCTGGCGGAAATGCGGCTGATTCAAAACGCGGCGGCCGGCGTTCGCAAAGACGGTCTGGCAGTTTCGATTACCCAATGAAACCAATCGACCTAAAACGCAGCACCGTGACGCTCGACCCGGACCGCACGCACGTTCTGGCCCGGCCATTCAGCGTCATGAGCGACAAGCGCTCCATCAAAATCACCGCCCGGGTTATGGCTCTGCCCGAAGAGAAAGTCCATACCCTCTTGCAAAAAGTGCGGGCCGAATTCGGCGACCGCCAACTGAAGATCGACGACTTTCTGCGCCGGCGGTTCGACGAGGTCAGCCCGTACCTGCTCAATGGCCAAACCCTGTCGGAAGATCGGAAGCTCTTGCTGGGCGGGTACTTCACCCACGAATATTCGCTGGAAGCGGCGGCGTTGTTCAATCCTTCGATGGTGCCGCACCCGGATCAGTCGGACGCGCCGCCCGGCTGCTTGCGCTTTATCCTCAGTCTGCGCGCCACGGCCGAGGGGCACGTGTCCTCCATCGCGTTTCGCAGCGGATTAGTGGATGGCGCCGGCAACATCGCCATGGACGTGCCATCCCGTTACAGCATCGAGCCGACGCAGGTTCCCAACGCCGTCTTCGAGAAACCCCTGTTCCAACGGAAACTTCAGGAGCTCCGCCTCATGGGCGACTTCAACCAGGAGGTGCTCAATGGGTTGCCGGATGCCTTCACCATGGGAGAATTGCGCGACAGCGTCATCCGCGTTACGGCCCGTCTTCCCGTGCCCGAACAGGAAACCAACAAGGCCACGGCCAGGGAGACGCTGATGCTCGCCGGGTCCAATTACGAGGTGCAGTTCGCGCCCGAATCGACCCTGTCGGAAAGAGTCGTCTTCCCGGTCACTCCTTCCCAGAGCAACGGGATCGAGGACGCCCGCTTTGTTCTATTTCACGGGGAAGACGGGAGAAAAACTTACTACGCGACTTACACCGCATACGACGGCAGAATGATTCTGCCGCAATTCCTCAAGACGCTCGACTTCATGCGTTTCAAGTTCATTACGTTGAATGGTCCGGCCGTGGAAAACAAGGGCATGGCGCTCTTCCCGCGCAAGATCAAGGGCCTCTACGCGATGCTTGGGCGGCAGGATGCGGAGAACATCTACGTGATGTTTTCCGACCATCTGCATTTTTGGGATACCATGCAGCTTATTCTCGAGCCGGCGTTTCCTTGGGAATTCGTCCAGCTAGGCAACTGCGGCTCGCCGATCGAAACCGAAGCCGGCTGGCTGGTGATCAGCCACGGCGTCGGACCGATGCGCAAGTACTGCATCGGCGCCTTCTTGCTCGATCTTGACGATCCGAGCAAGGTCATCGGCCGCCTGCCTGAGCCACTCATCAAGCCGAACGCCAAAGAGCGCGACGGCTATGTGCCAAACGTGGTGTATTCTTGCGGCAGCCTGGTGCACAACGGATTACTGATCATTCCCTATGGAATATCCGACTACGCCACGACGTTCGCGACCATTCCCCTGGCCCAAGTGTTAGCCGCCATGGAGTAGATGCGCCAGGACGCCCGCGGGAGGGGCGGGCGTCCAACAACAGGTTCGCTCGCCGACAACCCCGCACACCCGGTTGGGCGGCAGTGGAAGTTCGGCGAGCGAGCGCGGTCACGGAGGATCCACCGGCCTGCGGCGGCGCCTATCGGCTGCTGCGCCGGGCCGAGTCCCGATTCAGAGCCGCTTCAAACTTACCGGCAACCGCCGGAGTTTTGAAGTCGCCCGTCAGAATTTCGCGATTCGTAGCGTCGCGCCCATAGAGTTCACGGTTGGTCGGCCCATCCGGACGAAGCGTTGCGCCGTCCAGGGCGATACCCGCGAATAGCCCCTGCGAACGGGAGTACGAAAGAATCTCCGCGTTCATCATGGCGTCGGTGCGCGCGCTGGCGTCGCGGCCAATCGGGCCCGCCGCCGCGGATGCGTCCCCGCCGATCGTGAACTTGTCGGATAACAGATGCCTCATTCCGCCATCGTTCATCACGAGCAGCACCACGTCGGACTCCGAAGCGCCGATCTGAAACCCAACGCTTCCCCCTTCGGACCGCATCGCGGCCGGAGCGCTCCAGCCTACGCCACCGGACCTGCGGCATACTTCAAATCCACGGCCGTAGTCGGCGCCGAAGATAAATCCGGCCTTTTTCATGCCCGGCACAACAACGACGCAGCGCGCCTTATCAAGCAGATCCTGGGGAATGCCTCTATCGGGAGCCCCCAGCATGGCGGTCAAGGTATCCGCCGAAGCGTCGAGCCGGTCGTCGACCTTGATGGCTCTGTCCGCCGCGTAAGCGACGGTACCAATAGAGCCCGCGATTGCCATTATGGTTGCGAGTGTTTTACGCATTCAGTGTGTCTCCTCTTCGGCTTCGCTTAAGAGCACGGCGGCTTCCAATGCCGAGGAAGACGCGCGAAGGGAGCAATTCCTGGAAACACTGGCCTCGGCATTGCGTAAGTGCGGCTTTCGACTTGGCTCGGGACGCCCGCGCGAACGGCGCATGCAGGATCTGCGCAACTCGTGCAGGTCCTGGTCCGCCTTCCACGCGGGGCAATCCCCGCGTGCTGCGTCACCGGGGGCATAGGAATCCCAATGGGGGCTACGGCATGGCGGGCCAGATGCCCGCTCCACGGTTCGCGGCGATTACCGAAACTCCAGGAAAACTTCCTTCCTGTGGCGTTGCTCCAGCACGGCGGCGATGCGGCGGACGATGTTGCGGCGAAGATCCAGCTCCATGGGGATGTTGGGGTCCTGATGCGCCTCATTGACGCGCGTTCCGACGGCGAACTGGACGACGTCGCTATCGAGCAGCATGGCGGCCAGCCGGGTGGCGGCGTTGGGACGCGCCGTCTCGGGGGAATCGCCGGCTTCGAGCATCGAGGCGACGCGGCCCAGGGTTAGCGTTCCTTCTGTGATCAGGTCCACGCCTTCCATGCGCGCGGCGGGCGGAATTTCGGGGTCGAAGCCGGAAAGATCCATCTCGATATCGCGGCGCAGCAGGCGCGACAGAATATTGGCGGTGGTGCCGCCGCAAATCGCCTTTCTGCCCGCGAAGGTATTGGCCAGCTCGGCCAGTTCCCAGTCGCGAGTGGGGGAAAACGGCGGCCCGGTCAAGACCAGCAGCCGGCGCGGCTGGCGGTAGTAGACGACGCTCGCCGAGGTATCGTCCTTGGCGGCGCCGCCATCCAGGCGGTTCGCTTCGGCCACCAGGGCGCGCGCCAAGCCGCTGGCGGAGATGCGGTCGTCGGCGGCGGTCTGGCTCTCGACGAACGCCGCCACGTTGGCGCGGCCCCAGCCGAGCGGAGTGCGGTAATCGCCTACGCCGGCCTGGCTGACGCCGTCCGAAAAAAAGACGATGCGGTCGCCCAGACGGGCATGGAATCGCGAGTACCGCAGCTTGCGCTCCTGCCAGCGTTCCAAGGCGATTTCCACGCTCTCGACCGGCTCCCGGCGGCCGTCGCGGATGAGCAGGAACGGCGGGTTGTCGTATTCGATAATGCGGGCTTTGCCGGACCCGTGCAGGTCCACGATGGTGAAGGTGGCATAGCTGATCTTGCGCACGCTGCAAATGGGCAGCGTGTTCATGATGGTCTCCGCCGAGCGCTTGATGTCCATAAAGCTCGACGTGTACTTGAGCGCCATGCTGGCGGTGAGATTGGCCAGCACGCTCGCCTTGATGCCGCTGCCGAGGCCGTCGGAAAGCACCGCGATGACGCGGTCCTCCTCCTTGATTTTTTGGCACAGGAAGACGTCGCCGCTGACGTACTGGCCGTGCTTGGCGGTCTGCCGGCAATCCACTTCGATGAAACCGCGGCTATTCCGGCTGGCCATTTTCGTCGATGTCTTCGGGAGAAAAGGAATCCACGATGGCGTTCAGCGCGATTTCGGATTCGGCGGCGTTCTCCCCAATCAAATAGGCGATCTGCTGCACGGTGCGCAGGTTGTTCTCGATCACGCGGCGCGCGCGGCCGACAATCTGTTCCTTTTGCACGGCGGGCTGGGTTTCATCGCGGAAGATGCCGCCGACCACGGCGTGCAGTTCCACGCTGAAGATGGTGACGTGGAAAACGCGCCCCTGGAAGCGGACGTCGCGTCCCAGAATCTCTTCGCCGGTTTCGAGCACGGTTTGAAACAGATTGTGAAACGGCGCCAGCGTATCGAGCGGCTGGTTCTCGAGGGCGCGCGGCTGGGGATCTTCCGAATCCGATGGGCCGAAGAAACGGGCGAAGCTGGGGTTGCACTCGAGGATACGCAGGTTTTCGTCGACCAGCACCACCGCGGAGGGCATTTTTTGCATGAGCGCGTGAGTCTTCTTCTCGGCCAGCTTGCGCATGTAGGTGACGCACATGCGGCGCTCGGCGCGACCCATGAGGAAGGCGGCGGCGAAAGCGCGGCACGAATCGTAGCCGCAGCCGCCGCAATTGAGCTGGTCCTCAATCGAGTACTTGCCTACCGAACGCAGCACGTCGCGGATCTGGGTTTCGCTCGATGGCGGACGCGGCGGCGGTTCGGGCGAGTAGCCCGCGCCGATGGGCAGCCCCGTAGCCGCGTCGTCACCCGGGCGGACATAGCGCAACACGCGTAGGCGGCGGCGGACGGCGCCGGCTCTCCCGCTGGTCTTGGGCCCGTTGACGCACCCGCCTTCGCAGGCGAGCAGTTCCAGAAACAGCGGTTTCTCGGGCCGCATTTCCTCGATGCCATCGAGGGCGAGGTCCACCCCGCGCAGGCCGGAGCAGGACATGAACAGGGCTTCGGAACCGGCCTCGCGCACGCCCTCGATCATGCCGCCTTCAATCGGGTAAAAGGCCCCGGTCCCGGCGGCGCGCGGCACGAAAGCGGCGTCGCCGGGATCGATGTCGGCGGGCTTCACTCCCGCGCGCTCCATCCACTGGCGCAGGTCCTCGAAGGTGAGGACGGCGTCGACCAGTTCGGGGTGGGTGTCCGCCTCGTGCTTCTTGGCGATGCACGGGCCGATGAACACCACCGCGATGTCTTCGCCAAAAGCGGCGCGCAACAGGCGGGCGTGCGCCAGCATGGGGGAGAGCAGCGGCGTCAGCAGGCGCGTGCACTCCGGCCGGTACCGGCGGATGTACTGCACCACCACCGGGCAGGCCGACGAAATCAGGACCGGGGCGCCGCCGGAAGCCAGCAGTTCGCGACACCGGGCCGTGACCTCTTGCGCGCCCAAAGCGGTTTCGGAGACGCCCGCGAACCCCAGCCGTTCGAGGGCCGCCGCCATGCGCGCGGGGCCGGCGCCGGGAAACTCGCTGGCGAACGATGGCGCCAGCGAGACCATCACGCGGCGCTTGGCGCGGAGCAGCCGTTCGACGCGCCGCACATCGTCGCGAACCTTCTTGGCGCCATTGGGGCAGGCCCTCACGCAGTGGCCGCAGAACACGCAGCGGTCGGCCTCGATCGAGGCGTAACCGCCCTCCACTTTGATGGCCTTCACGGGGCAGCCGCGAATGCACTTGTAGCAGTCCTGGCACTCCGTGGCGAGAGTGTAGATGGGTTGCAACGCGTTCATGGAAGGCCCCCTTCGCCGAGCGCGCTATCGAGCAGGCTGCGCGTCGCGGCGGCGTCCACGGAGTGGTGCATGGTTCCGTCGACAATCAGGTTGGGGCCGCGGCTGCAATGGTCTTCGCACAGGTGGCCCACCGTGGTCACACGGTCCTCCAAGCCGCGCGCCGCCACGTATTCCTGAATCACGCGCAAGTTTTCGGCGTTGCCGCGGGCGAAGCAGGAACTGCCGAGGCAGATTCCAATCTCACACATGAGCGGTCTCCCTTTGGCGGTTTCCGGGACCCACCCCAGGAACGCGCCCGATGGCGGCGATGCGTCCGCGCAGGCACCCGCTGCAATCGGCGGGCGTCTCGGCGATGCACGCCTTGTTTGGGTAAATCTCGTAATGCCGGCGGTAGCGCGCCGGCGTGAGGTTGGGCATCACCACGTTGGCGCCGCGCATCAGGCCCAGCTCGCGGCCGTTGCGGGTATTGATAGTCGCCAGCGCCGTAGTGGACGGGATGTTGGCGCGCGGGCAAAGCAGGCGCGTAAGGGCGATGGTCTTGTAGACCATCTCTTCGGTGCTGGGAACCTGCCGGCCGAGCCGTGGCCCGCCGCCTGAGAACTCACGGCCCAACGGCGTGTCCGGGTGCGGCAGATAGGGCCCCACGCCGATCATATCGAGATCCAGATCGCGGAATAATTCGATGTCGCGCGCCAGACTCGCATAGGTCTGGCCGGGGATGCCGGTCATCACGCCGCTACCCACTTCATACCCCTTGTCGCGCAACCCGGCGAGCAGCGCGATGCGGTCCGAAAAGCCGCCGGGAAGCGGCGGGTGGATACGGCGGAAGAGGTCCGCGTCGGAGGTCTCGAACCGGAGCAGGTAGCGGTCGGCGCCGGCCTTGCGCCAGAGGCCCAGTTCTTCGAGGCTGCGCTCTCCCAGGCTCAAGGTGACCGCCAGCGGCGTCTCCGACTTGATCTGGCGCACAATGTCCGCCATCCAATCGGCGGCGATCGTCCGGCTCTCGCCGGCTTGCAGCACCACCGTTCCGTAGCCCAGTGCGAAGGCGGCGTGCGCGCATTCGACGATCTCCGGCGCGGGCATCTTGTAGCGGGTGAGCTTGGCGTTGGCGGCGCGCAACCCGCAATAGGCGCAGGCGCGGGCGCAGACGTTGGAGATTTCAATCAGGCCGCGGAGGTGCACCTGGTCGCCCACGCGCAGACGGCGGACGTTGTCAGCCTCGCGGTACAGGCCAGCCAGCGCGGCCGCATCGCTTTCGGCCAGCCAGCGCTCGATTTCCGCGCTATGCATGCACCCCCCTCAGTTCGCGGTACCGGTCGAGGGCGGCGGGGAACGGTTCGAGCGCGCGCTCGAAGATCCCCAGCGTGTAAGCGATGACCAGCCCGTAGTTAGAAATGGGGACCCGCGCCTCGCGGCAACGGCGGATGCGCGTCTGCATCTCACGGCGGTTCCACATGCAGGCGCCGCAGTGGACCACCAGGCGGTAGGGCGAAAGATCGGCGGGCATGTCGTGGCCCTGGCAGTGATCGAACTCGATGGCCGCGCCCGTATACTGGCGAATCCAGCGCGGAATCTTGACGCGGCCGATATCGTCCGTGATGGGGTGGTGGGAGCAGGCTTCGGCGATCAGCACGCGGTCCCCGGAGCGCAGCCGGCCGACCGCCAGCGCGCCTTCCACCTGCGCGGCCAGGTCGCCCTTCAACCTTGCGAACAGAATCGAAAAGCTGGTCATGGGGACCCCGCGCGGCGTGTCGGCGGCCACCTTGAGGAAGGCCTGCGAGTCGGTCACCACCAGCTTGGGCGGGGCGTTTAAACGGGCCAGCGCGGCGCGCAGTTCGCGCTCCTTGACCACCATGCACAGCGAGTCGCTATCGAGCAGGTCGCGGATGGCCTGCACCTGCGGGAGGATGAGACGGCCCTTGGGGGCTTCCTTATCGATGGGAACCACCAGGATGGCGAGCTCGCCGGGGCCTACCAGGTCGCCGAGAATAGCCGGGTCGCGCAGAAGCTCGGGCGGCGCGGCGCCGACCAGCGCCTCGCGGAATGCGCCGATCCCAAGGCCGTGCGCGGCATCCGTATGCACTACCTGGACGCCTTCGATGGCCAGCGGCTCGGGCGGGTGCAGGTCCACTTTATTGAGCACGGCGACGACGGGCGCGCCACGCCGGCGGAACTCGGCCAGCAGCTCGTTTTCGAATGCGCCCCATTGCCCGGCCTCGGCCACGATGGCGGCGATATCGGCGCGGTCGAACACCTGGCGCGTGCGGTCCATGCGCAGCTCGCCCAGCGCGCCGGCGTCGTCCACGCCCGCGGTATCGATGAAGAGCACCGGGCCGAGCGGCTGGATCTCCATGGGCTTTTCCACCGGATCGGTGGTAGTGCCGGCCTGGGGCGAGACGATCGAGACCTGCTGCCGCGTAACGGCGTTCAACAGGCTGGACTTGCCGGCGTTCCGGCGTCCGAAAATCCCGATGTGCAGGCGCGTTCCCTTGGGCGATGCTTGCATGTTTAACTCCCCAGCCTGCACACCGCTTCGGGGCCGATGGCGCTCTCAAACTCCGCGGCCGTCATCGCGCCGGCCGCGAGGACCGTTTCCCGGATGCCGCGGCCGCTCGCGCGCGCTTCCCCCGCCAACGCGCAGGCGCGCTCATAGCCGAGCGCCGGGACCAACGCGGTCACCACGGCGGTGGATTGGCCGACGCCCTCGCGGCAGCGCGCCTGGTTGGCCGCGATCCCCTCCACGCAATGGCTGCCCAGGATCGCGCATGCGTTGGCCAGCAGGTCGAGCGATTCGAGCAGACAGAAGGCCACCAGCGGCAGGAACGGATTCAGCTCCAGGCTCCCGCTGGCGCAGGCGATTCCCAGGGCCGCGTCGTAGCCGAAGACCAGCATGGCGCACTGCGTCACGGCCTCCGGAATCACCGGGTTGACCTTGCCGGGCATGATGGAAGAGCCGGCCTGGCGCTCGGGAAGATGGATCTCGCCGTGGGTCGAGGAAAGCGTGCGCAGGTCCGTACAGATCTTCCACAGCGATGCGGCCAGCGCCTTCAGCATCCCCGAGACTTCCACGAACACGTCGGCGTTCTGGGTGGCCTCGACGAGGTTCTCGGCGCGCGCGAAACCAATGCCGGTGAGCGCGCGAAGCTCTTCCACCACCCGGAAAATGTAGGCGCGCGGGGCGGCCAGTCCGGTGCCGATGGCGGTGCCGCCGAGGTTGACCACGCGCAGCCGTTCCTCGCATTTGTAGATGCGCCAGCGGTCGCGGCCCAAGGCTTCGGCGTAGGCGCCCATTTCGCGGCCGAGCGTGGTCAGTACGGCGTCGCGCATTTCGGTGCGGCCGGTCTTGACAACGCCGGCGAAGCGGCGCTCGGCGTCCTGGAAGGCTTGCTGAAGCGTCACCACTCGCTCCTGCAACGCGCCCAGGCCGCGGATGGCGGCCAGTCGCAGCGCGGTGGGATAGGTATCGTTGGTGGACTGGTGCAGATTCAAATCGTCGAGCGGCGAGACGCGCTCGTAACCGCCGGGCGGCAGTCCCAGAATGGCCAGCGCTCGGTTGGCCAGAACCTCATCCACGTTGAGGTTGGTGCTGGTGCCGGCGCCGCCCTGAAGCGCATCGACGACGATGTGCGAGGCCAGCGCGCCCGCCGCCAGTTCCTGACAAGCCTGCTCGATGGCGTCGGCCTTGCAAGGGTCGTCGCGCCAGCCGCCCAGTTCGCGATTGGCGCGGGCGCAGGCCAGCTTCACGTCGCCGTAGGCCCGCGCCAGGGCCGCATGCACGGGCCTGCCGGAGAGCGGAAAGTTCTCGAGCGCGCGCAGCGTGTGAATGCCATATGGGGCGTCCGCGGGAAGTTCGCGGTCGCCCAGCAAGTCCCGTTCCACGCGCACGCCGCTCACAGGAACACGTCTCTTTCGCCGGCCCGCACTTTGCGAACCAGATGCCCGGCCAGGCGGCGCGGCTCGCTCTCCATGCCGCCCATGGCGCTGTCGATGAGAGCTTCGCCGGCCACGCGGGTCTCGGGCGAAGCGTAGTCCGTCAGATACTCCTGAAGGGTGGAAAGCGCGTTCGGCGAGCAGTGGTTCTTGATCTCCCCGGGCTTGGCGAGGTCCATGAAGTCGCTGCCCGTGCGGCCCAACCGGTAGCACGCCGTGCAGAAAGAAGGGATGAAGCCGAGCGAGGCAACGTCGCGGATCACTTCGTCGAGCGAACGGTGGTCGCCGAGCTGGAATTGCGCCGTGTCGGAGCCTTCCGTGTAGCCGCCCGGATTGCAGCGGCTCCCGGCGGAAATCTGCGAAATCCCCAGGTTGAAGCTCTCGCGCCGTATGGCGGCGTTCTCGCGGGTCGACATGATCAGCCCCGTGTAGGGGACGGCCAGCCGCAGAATCGCCACCAGCTTCAGAAAATCGGCGTCGCTCACGGCGTACTCCGGCTTCAGGCTGAGCGCCGATCCGGCGGCCGGCTCGATCCGCGGAACGCTGATGGTATGCGGCCCGCAGCCGTGCTCCCGTTCGAGCGAGCGGGCGTGCTGCAGCACCGCCAGGATCTCAAATCGCCAGTCGTAAAGCCCCAGCAGCGGGCCTATGCCGATGTCGTTGATTCCCGCTTCCATGGCCCGGTGCGGCGTGGCCAGGCGGTACTCGTAATCGCGCTTGGGACCGGCCAGGTGAACGGATTCGTACGTGGGCCGGTGATAGGTCTCCTGGAAGATCTGGTAGGTGCCGATGTCGGCTTCGCGCAGCAGGCCGAACTGTTCGAGCGTGCATGGGGCCAGGTTGACGTTCACCCGGCGGATTTCGCCGTTTCCCGAGCGCGTTGCGTAGATGGTGCGAATGCAGTCCAGGATGTACTCGAAGCCTCCGTGCGGGTACGCCTCGCCGGACACCATGAGAACGCGCTTGTGGCCCTGTTCGACCAGCGCCTTGACTTCGCGGGCCACCTCCTCCTGGTTGAGGGCGCGGCGGTGCGCTTCGCGATTGTTCTTGCGGAAGGCGCAATAGGTGCACTCGTTCGAGCAGTAATTGGAGACGTAGAGCGGCGCGAAGAGCACCAGGCGCGAGCCGTAGATGGC
>Ga0182027_10001084_pt1 | contig 45824 bp, 32 predicted proteins | sample 712E1DmetaG_FD_121300 | JGI IMG/M metagenome (GOLD analysis project Ga0182027, IMG submission 121300) | Permafrost microbial communities from Stordalen Mire, Sweden - 712E1D metaG (Illumina Assembly) | ecosystem: Environmental > Terrestrial > Soil > Wetlands > Permafrost | place: Sweden...
CACATTGGCTTTGTTATTTTTAGGATCCATAAACGGGCTTTTCCGGCTTATGCTCGAAGGTTCGGGGAAGATATCCTTTCTCAAGCGATCGTTGTTTTGTACGAAAGGGTCCAATCCTATAATCTCCGCTATCACGACCAATCCGGGAACTTTAAGCCGGTTCGATTCGTATCCTATATCTGGAAATTCATCGATGGGTTGATCCTGGCATCTCTGAAAAAGGAACTCCGCCATGAACAATCTCACCGCCAACCCGATTGGGGGAGGTTGGCCACTCTACCGGAAGAAGAACTTGTGGAAATCTGATTTTCTGAATAGTGGGACGATAAGTCCCAAAGCGTCTGTCTTTTTTATAAATGTCCACCTCCATGGCTTTGGAAAAATGTATCTCATTTATCAATAATAAGTTAAGTATAAATCAACCTCTCTAAAACTGGACAAATCGGACAAAATTCGGCTCATTTTGCCTCATAATGACCTCATAACATGGGCAAAGAGTCGGATAATCTGGAATCTCCGTTCTCCCATAATTGCTGAATATAATGTAGCGCTTCGATTACAATTCCGCCCATTCGTCCCGAAAGGATTGCGGTTCCACGACATCCTGGGGACGCTCTTTTTTTCGAACTTTTTCCTCAGCGCCAAGTCTCTTCCTGATCTTAAAAATTTAATATTTACCTGTCGTTTGAATATAAAAGGATTCAAAATAGACCGTGATAAGGGGCTTTCGCGTGAAGCGATTGTGAGGCGATTATGACCTATGTATGGCAACACAAAAAATGGCCGAAGTTGATCTGGGAGAGTGCCCCCTTGCTGTCTTTAGTCAGCCAGGCGCGCAAGGCCCAGGGTGTTCTTTTGGCTAAAGTGAAAAACCTGGGGTTCGAGTTGGGAGGACAGGCGCAAGCGGATGTTCTCACGGAAGAAGCGATCAAAACCTCCGAGATCGAAGGGGAGCGCTTGAACAGAGACTCGGTGAGGTCTTCTGTTGCAAGGCACTTGGGGCTACCTGTCGTGGGGCTGAAACCGGCAACGCGATCTGTGGACGGTTTGGTCGAAGTGCTTTTGGATGCAACGAAGGGTTATGGTAAGCCTTTGACGGCGGCGAGACTCAAGGGTTGGCAGGCCGCGCTTTTCCCAACGGGGTTCTCGGGATTTTCAAAGATACGGGTCGGAAAGTGGAGGGGAGATGAACCCATGAAGGTCATCTCGGGACCTGTGGACCATGAAAAAATCCATTATGAAGCGCCCCCTGATGAAAAGGTCGAACTAGAAATGCGCCAATTTCTTTTCTGGTGGAATTCAAACTCGCAAAGCGAGGACGGACTCTTGCGTGCTCGGGTGGCCCATTTTTATTTTGTCACCATCCATCCGTTCGAAGATGGTAATGGCCGCGTTGCCCGTGCTCTGACTGATATGGCTCTTGCGCAGGATGAAAAACTCGGGACGCGGTATTACAGCCTTTTATCACAGATCATGGAAGAAAGAGACGAATATTATCGGGTTCTCGAAAAATGTTCGATCGGGAATAATATCACCGATTGGTTGGCGTGGTTTCTGGGCTGTTATTCCCGCGCTGTTGTTGGAACGGAAAAGATCATCTCAACCGTTCTTGAGAAATCCGAGCAAAGCCGTGAATCGTCTTTTAGGCGCAGGTAAAGGCGGCATTGAGGGAGGTCTTACGACCCGCAAATATGTTTCCCTCGCCAAGGTGAGCCGTGCGACGGCGTTTCGTGAGATAGTATATCTGCTTGAAAAGAATATCCTCCGGCAAAATCCGTCTAAGGGACGCAGCGTCAGTTACGATTTGAATTGGCCGCTCAGAGCCCAATAAGAGCCGTACCGTAACATATTTTTATGGGTAATTACCCCTGATTCTGATCCTGGCAGTAACGGAACGCTAGTATTGCCAGTTGCTTAGAGAAGTTTAAACTTTTTGCAATGGCGGCAAAGGTCATGTTAAGATGACGCAACGATGCAACCTTTTGAGCTGTCTTCCCGCAGGCGGTTCCCATAAGGGTCGCACCCTTTGATAGGAAAGAGATTTTTCCGCCGACAGACGGATTTCCTTAAGAAACTTGGCGGAGAAAAGAATCCTGATCGGCTTTATCATGAATTCAAGGAGGCAATTCCATGAAATTTCGAACGATCCCGGTATTTCTTCTGGCCCTGATGCTTATTCCCTTCGTAGGTTGCGCGAAGAAAGTGGATCCGAAGAGGCCGGTCGAAAAGATCCGGAAAGAGGTGATGTCGATGCCTCGGGCAGAGCTTGAGGTCCACGCGGCCGCCTACGCGGCGGCGATCCGTGCGGAAAAGGCCGAGATCGAGAAGATCCAGCAGCAGATACAGAAAATGCCCATGGATAAGGTTTTCAACAATAAGTCCATGACGCGCCGCATCACAGAGATCGGGCGCGAAGCCGAGGCGCTTTTTGACCGGTACCGGATCTATGTGCAGGCCTTTCAAGAAAAGGGTGGAGATCTCAGCAAAGTTCAGATCGAGCCGCTCCAAACCTGAAGCCGGTGAAACGGCTGAAAGGGAAGTTTGAAGATCCTGCATCTTACGAACCATTTGAATACCGGCGGCATTACCACCTATATCCGGACTTTGGCTTGGGAACAGGTCAAGGCCGGGCATGAGGTCTTTGTCTGGGGCGCTCGCGGGGCCTATTCCGAGGACCTGAGGGCCAAGGGGATTACGGTCCTGGACGACGTTCCGCGCTGCAAAAGCGAGCTTTCCCCGAGACTTTGGCTCACCCTGCCCAAACTGATCAAGATCCTGAAGAGCCAGTCTATCGATATCGTTCATACCCACACCCGCGTGACCCAGGTACTTGCCACCGGAGCGACTTTTTTTGTCAAGATCCCCTATGTTTCGACGGCCCACATGTTCTACAAACGCCGTCTGGGACGCCGTCTTTTCCCGTGTTGGGGGAGAGCGGTTATAGCTATTTCCAAAGTCATGGAAGAGGGTCTGCGGACGATCTTCAAGGCAAAGGAATTGCCTCCTATCACTGTTGTGTCGAATGGGATCGATGTGGAGAAGTTGTGCGCCAAATTCGATCGGGTCGATCGCGGCAGGATCCGGGAAAGTTACGGATACCGGAAGGAGGACCTTGTCATCCTGTCCCTTTGCAGATTGATCCCCGTCAAAGGCGTTCACATCCTGATCGAGGCTTTCGCATTGACCCGTCAGGAGGCCCCGGAATTAAAGTTGCTCGTGGCCGGTGAGGGGGATCCGGTTTACACCCAGGGACTGAAGGAACGCGTTCGGGCATTGCATCTTGAAGGAAGCGTGCTTTTTCTCGGAAATGAGCCCGAGATCGAAAAGCCGCTTCGCGCCGGGGATATTTTTGCGGCGCCGTATCTCTGGCCGGAAGCCTTCGGCCTTTCTGTGCTGGAGGCTATGGCGGTAGGGTTGCCCGTGGTGGGATCGATCTCCGGGGGCATTGTGGAACTTTTGGGACAGGGGAAATACGGCCTGCTCTTTGAAAGGGAAAATGTCTCTGACCTAGCAGCCTGTTTTCTCCGCTTCGTGAAGGACGCATCACTGCGCTCCATGATGGGAAATGCGGCCCGCCAGGCGGCGTTGGAATACACTTCTCTCAGGATGTACGAACGTGTCCAAGCGGTCTATGACAATATTTTGAAGGAAAAGGCATGAGGAAATTCATTCCGGTCCTCGCCTATCACAGCCTCGATCCGGAGCGGTTTCCGAATAGACTGGCGATTAGCCCCGAGCTTTTCCGAAAACACATGCTTTGGATCAGACAAAATCGATTCCAGGTGATGGGGCTCGAGGCGTGCGCCAAAGGGGAATGGAAGGAAGGCCTTTGGGAGCGCAAAACCGCGATCACATTCGATGACGGCTATCTGGACAATTACCAGCATGCGTTTTCGGTCCTCAGGGAATCCGGGTTTGCGGCCGCTTTTTTTGTGACGACGGAGGATGTGGGCAAGAAAGGTTTTATGACCTGGGACATGCTCCGCGAAATGGCGGCGGTGCCCGGGATCGAGATCGGAAGCCACACGCTTGAGCACAAGCCGCTTTCCGATATTTCCGAAAAAGAGGCCTGGACCTCCTTGGTGGCTTCTAAAAAGATCCTGGAAGAAAAGCTTGGCTGTGAAGTAAGAGGGGTTGCTTATCCGTGCGGGTCCTTTAATGAAAAGATCGTTGAAATGACCCGTGGCGCGGGATACGCCTACGGTTGCACCGCGAGCCATGTGCATGACCGGAAATTCGTGGGGAATCCCTACCTTTTGCGGCGCATCAAAATATCGGATTCCTCCGGCTCCGGTCTCGCCTTCGGTCTCCGGCTTTCCGGTTTCTATCATTTCTTCGGGAGGCCCTGAGTTTTTTATCATGAAGAAAAAAGAGCGCAAATCCATTGTGGTCGGGATGTCGGGGGGCGTGGATTCCTCCATGGCGCTCGTGCTTCTGAAAGAACAGGGCTGGGACCCGGTCGGTGTTTCACTCAAGTACCCCGTCTGGAACGATGAGGCGAATTGCCTGCGGGAGAATGTCTGTTGCAGCGCGGAATCCTTTCAGATCGCAAAGAATGTCTGTAAAAAACTCGGCGTTCCTTATTACATTTTTGACGTATCACGCGATTTCAAAAAAGAGGTCATCGACTATTTCCTCGCTCGTCTGCGCGGCCAGAAGACCCCGAACCCCTGCGTGATGTGCAACCGGCATCTCAAATTCAAGAAGCTTTTGGAATGGGCGGCGCGCCGGGGGATCGCGCATGTGGCGACCGGGCATTACGCACGGATCCGGAAGAATCCCAAGACCCGGAAGTTCGAACTTCTCGCGAGCCAGGATGCGGAAAAAGACCAGACCTATTCGCTGAGTTTTCTTTCGCAAGACCAGCTTCGTCACGTCGTGTTTCCGCTGGGGGGATATACAAAAAAAGAGATTTATCAAATGGCCGTGGATCAGGGCTTTGAGATCTTTCTCAAACGCAAGCAGAGCCAGGACTTTTGTTTTGTCTCAGGAAACGCGATGGAGCCGTTCCTCGCCCGGGAGATCGGGAGGAACGAAGGCGAGGTCCGGGATGACGCGGGGCATGTGATCGGCAAGCATCAGGGGCTTCATTTCTATACCGTGGGCCAACGTAAAGGGCTTGGGTTTTCCGGCGGCCCTTTTTTTGTGGTGGGATCCGATGTGAAGCGTAATGTTCTCAAGGTGACCCGCGACGGGCAAAAACTTTTGAGCCGGGAAGTGTTACTTTCTTCCTGTAATTTTTTCGGTAGCATGCCCAAGCACTCCCTGCGCGTCAAGGCCAAGATCCGGTACCGTCAGGCGGCGGCGCCTGGCACACTCCATCCTCTTTCCAAGAATAGGGCGAGGATCGTTTTTGACAAACCCCAGCGGGCGGTGACCCCGGGCCAGTTTGCCGTGTTTTATCAACGGAATGTTTGCCTTGGAGCGGGGGAGATCCTTTCTCAGGATGCAGGATGAAGGATGTAGAATGACGGAAAGCAAAAGCAAGTTGCATCCACCTATCCTTCACCCAGTTTCCAATCCTGTTTCGAAGTTCATGATATATTGAACTTCACCCTTTGAAGTGATAGAGTCACCCGTTGTGTTGCACCGGCAGGCAGCTCACAAAGGGGGGCCTTTGGAGAGGAAGAGTAAGACGATAAATCATGCTAGCCCTTATAGTTTTTTGCTGTAAAAATTGACCCGAGTCCTTCAGAAATGAGGGCCTTGGGTTTTTGTTTTAAGGGAGGTTTTTGTGGATAAAGAGATACGCATCCTGATCGTGGAAGATTCCGAGGATGACGCGGAGCTGACCCGCATGGAGCTCGATAATGGGAATTTTGCGCACACCTCGAAATGGGTAACGTCGAGAGATGAGTTCCTCAAGGGCCTCGAAGAATATGCCCCCGACATTATTCTCTGCGACTACAAGATGCCGACGCTTGGTGCTCCTGACGCCCTTGAGATCGTCAAAAAACGCTTTCCTCAAATCCCTTTCATTGTCGTTTCAGGAACCATTGGCGAGGACACAGCCGTTGAGATGTTGAGGTCCGGGGCGGTGGATTACATTATGAAAGACAGACTTGTCCGGCTTGTCCCGGCCATCAAGCGTGCGCTTGACGAAGCGCGGTGGCGCACCGAACGCATACAATCGGAAACCTATCAAGCATTAGACTGGGAAGTCCTACAGGTACTCAACAGGCCGGAAGATCTACATCATTCAATCCCGCGGGTTTTCGATCTCTTGAAGACGCGGATCGGGCTTGATGCCGTTGGAATGCGTCTTCAGGAAGGAGAGGATTTCCCTTATTTTATCCAGGAAGGTTTTCCCAAGGACTTTCTGCTAACGGAAAACACGTTAGTCGAGCGCGGTGCGGGTGGCGGGGTATGCCGGGACTCTTCCGGCCATGTCAGATTGGAATGCACCTGCGGCCTGGTGATCTCCGGGAAAACCGACCTTTCGCATCCTTTTTTTACGCGGGGAGGAAGCTTCTGGACCAACGATTCCTTTTCGATTCTTGATCTTCCGCCCGATCAGGACCCCCGGCTGCATCCACGCAATCAATGCATTCATCAAGGGTATGCCTCTGTGGCGCTTGTGCCTATTCGCACGAGGGACCAGATCGTCGGTCTGTTGCAATTCAATGATCGTAAGAAAGGGCGGTTTTCTCTTGCTTCGGTTGAACGGCTGGAAAACATCGCGGCGCATATCGGTGAGATGTTAATTCGCAAGCAAGCGGAAGATAAATTTCTGGAAAGCCATGCCTTGCTTTCCTCTCTTACCGAACGGGCGCCAGGGATCCTCTATCAATTCAGGATGTTTCCGGATGGCCGCACGAGCATGCCTTTCGCCAGCACGAGCCTTTTTACCAAACTTGGGCTTACTCCCGAGGAGCTTCAGAAGGACGCTTCCAAATTGTACAAGGCCATTCACCCGGAGGATTTTGAGAGATTTTTGACTTCCATTCAGGAATCGGTTCGCACCTTGACCGAGTGGAAACATGAATTTCGGTTCATCCTTCCGAATGGGGAGATCGCTTGGTATCGGGCCAATTCAAGCCCCGAGAAATTGCCGGACCAAAGCATTCTCTGGCACGGATTCTTTTGGGATATCACCGAGCGTAGGCGGACAGAGGAAGCGCTCTTAGATGAAAAAATGAAGGCCCAGCGATATTTCGAATCGGCCGCAGTCATCATGATGGTTCTTGATAAAGAAGGAAGGATCAGCCTGATCAACAAAAAGGGTTGTGAGATCCTGGGTTATCAGAAAGAGGAGCTCGAGGGCATAAATTGGTTTGACCATTTTATTCCGGAAAAAATCCGGGAAGAGATTAAGGCGATATTTCACAAGCTCGTGAAGGAAGAAGGGATCCCCTTTTATCATGAGAATGTTGTGATGAGCAAAAATGGCGAAGAACGCCTCATTGCTTGGCGCAACACCCTTTTGAAGGACAGCCATGGTGACGTGGTTACGATCCTAAGCTCCGGAGAAGATATCACCGAGCGCAAAAAATCCGTCGAAATGTTGAAGGAGAGTGAGAAAAAGTTTCGCCTTCTTTTCGAAAACTCCCACGACGCCATCATGACGCTCGAACCTCCTTTATGGAAGTACACGTCCGGAAATCAAGCCGCGGTAGATATGTTTATGGTAAAAAGAGAGGCAGATTTCCTTTCCCGTGAACCTTGGATCCTGTCTCCCGAACGGCAACCGGACGGACGATCTTCTCTCGAAAAGGGAAAAGAAATACTCGAAAAAGTTTTGTGCGAAGGCCCCGACTTTTTCGAGTGGACGCATCAGCGGTCCAATGGCGAGGAGTTCCCGGCCATGGTATCCTTGGCAAAGGCTGAGGTCGGGGGAAAGATTGTTGTACAGGCGACGGTTCGCGATGTGACCGCGATCAAGAAATTGGAAAAAGAAATGAAAAAGCGTCTGATCGAACTGGAAATTTTTTATAAGGCCAGCATGGGCCGGGAAGAGCGAATTCTGGAGTTAAAAAAGAGAGTGGCGGAGCTGGAAGAAAGGCTTAAACCTTAGCCTTCGCATCGAGAAAATGATGTCTCGACGAGGCTGGGGCCTGAGGATCACGGATTATTTGTTGAATGAAATGGCTAAAATGCCGATGGGGAGGAAGAGTCTCGGAGGCGACGATCAGTTTGGAGGGAAAGTATCATGCGTTTTAGAAAATTTTTAACATGTCCGGTGGCGGCTTTTGCGATCCTAATATTTTCCACATCTTTATTCGCAGCGACAAGGGATTTAATGAATCTTTCACTAGAGGATCTGCTAAAAATGTCTGTTGTCCCATTTTCTGGAGAAGGTGCGCAATCAGGAGGAACATCATGCCATTTAAAAAATTTTTAACAGGGCTGGCCATCTTTAGCGTCATATTCTTGTGTGCCGCTCCGCTTTTTGCAGCGGATGCTATAAAAACGCCGGCGACATCCACGGAATCGGCTTTAATGGATAAATCGCTGGAAGATCTTCTTAGCACGCCCGTCGCGATGATCGCCCAATCTAGCAAGTCGTCCTATACTCCCGCTGCCGTGACCACGATTACGGCTGAACAAATCGAAATGACTCCCGCAAGGAATATTTATGATCTGATGGAGGTTTATGTGCCTGGGGCAACATGGGTTACTCATGCGGAAAGTCCGCATGTCGGGATTCGCGGGATTATGTCGGATCGTAATTACAAAATGATCGTTCGGGTGAACGGCCGTGAATTAAATCAGAACGGACATAGCGGAGGGATCGCCGAGCTTGAGCAGTGGGATTTGCATGATATTGAGAAAATTGAAATTATTCGCGGCCCAGGATCGGTGACATACGGTCCGGGTGCTATTGAGGGTGTGATTAATATCACGACAAAAAATGCCAAGGTGTCAAAAGGGACAAAAGCCGGCGTTCAATATACAACAGTCTATAATTCCACGGGCGCCTATTTTAGCGAAGGCATTGTGGAGAATAATTATGACGCTTATTTTTATGGGAGTCTTGTGGCTACCCCAGGTGAAAAAAGTCCCAAGGAATATTACGTGACCACCCAAAATCACGCGGGTTACATGGGGCGTGATTCCAGTCTCGGAAGTCTTCGCCCACTCGATTATTTTAATGACGCCAATGGTCTTCCCCAAGGGAAGTTGTATGCGGAATTGAATATTAAAGAAGAAATCAAGGCGTGGGTGAGATATTCCAATTTTGGCACCTCGGAGCATGGAATGCCTATAAACTATCAAGTCTTCAATTCGGAAGGTGACCAGATTAATATGAAACAAAACCAGGATCGGGTTCTTGTGGGAACAATTGAAGATCATCATAAATTTACGGAAGACTTGCATCTGGACAGCATGGTCAGTCTAAGTTCCATGGACCATAAGCGTTGGGATAATCCTGCTCTTTCTGTCGGGAATACGGCGGCGGATACCGGTAAAGAAAATAGCATGAGAAATATCATACAGGCTTTTTCTGAAACACAGCTGCTGCTTAAGACGCTTCTCAATTACACATTTCTGGAAAAATACAAGCTCGCTGCAGGCATTGAGTATTCACACGAACAATTTGGTCCCGGATGGGGGGATTCTAAAGAACAATTTCGCATGGGGGATAGTAGCAATATTTTAGGGTCTTCCTATTCAACGGCTAATAATTCCAATGCTACTCAAAACGCGGTGGCTGTAACCAATCCTCTCATCACGACGGGATGGGGTGATAATACGGTTTCCTACCTTGCGGAGGCGAATCTCGAATTTCATCGCCTGTTTAATCTTATTCTGTCCGGGCGTATGGACACGAATACTTACACAAGGCCCATGTTTTCTCCTCGTATTGCTGTCATCAATGATTTCGGACCGTGGGGCGTCGCCAAATGGATCGCCCAACAATCGACACGCATGAACACAGCGGAAGCACTCTATTTGACCGACGAAAGGAATGGTAAAAATAATCCGGAGACACTTAATGGAGTGGAGTTTATCTATGATGTTTCTCCCCTGAAAAGGTTATTCCTGGAGACATCGCTTTACTATAACCACCTTAATGCGATAGGTTGGAGCAGTGCTTCCATGAACTCCACGAATATCGGGAAACAAAGCATTGGTGGTTTTGAAATAGAAGAGAAATATAAAGTGACTGATAAATTGAGTCTGGGTGCCAGCCAGTCGCTCGCTAAACAGATCGATTTTAAATTAGCGGACGGTCAAACAAGAAGCGGTCTTAGTTATGCTGATTATAACACTACAGCGGGTGGGTTGCATTACACGGGGACGGGCAACGATCTGAATAACTGGCCGAACTGGTCCGCGAAGTTTTACAGCGATTACAAAGTAACCCCCAAATGGACGCTTCACGGCAATATGCAGCTTTTTTGGGATTATGCGGGGAATCTTGATGGATTGCAGATGATCGAAGATGCCGCGAGAGGTACGGCCAATCAAGGCGCGATTGATTCAGCGATTTCAGATATGCGCGCCCAGCATGCGTATAAAATTAACGGACGTATTAATGCGGCTATTCGGTACAAACCGAATAAAAATTTTACGTTTACCGCGATGGCGCTTAATTTGATTCCCATTAATGGCAGTAAACGCTATTCCTATGATACCGGGGTGAATAACGCAGCTCCCAATCGTGTGACCTGGATTGAAGAGCCGATTACTTTTGCTTTCAAAATAGATTATGGATTTTAAAAACGCAGAGTTCTGAATCGGTAAAAACATCCTGACGGGGCGGATTTGTGTTTGTCACAAAACGGTTGGGGCGATTGTCGAGGGAACTCAAAAATGCAATTGAAGCTAATAAATTAAGCGAAAAGGCGAAAGTATCGTTGAATCGAAGTGTCCTATTTACTAGTGTGTTCACCGAGGGGAGAGCTATGAAGATTCCGAAAAAACCGTTCGCCGGGATAATCTTTTTTGCTGACATAGCCCTTTGCGCCACACCGCTATTTGCAGCGGAAGCAACTCCATCGGAAGGAACTTTAATGGATAAATCGCTGGCGGACCTACTGAACATGCCGGTCACATCTCTTTTAGGCCGGGAGGAGAATAGGAATGAAGCGGCTAGTTCCATGACCGTTATTACGCAAGAAGACATCCGAAGATCCGGTGCGCATAATATTTCCGACCTTTTTTACCGCGTGCCCGGAATGCAGGTGAGAAGGATCGACGGACACAGGTATTACGTCGCGATCCGTTCCGCCGGCTCATTATTTGAAGGAAGTATATTGGTTTTGGTTGATAATGTTATTGTATTCAACCCGCTTCAGGACGGAACCAACTGGGAGTTGTTGCCGGTTACACTGGATGAAATTGACCGCATTGAGATTATCCGCGGTCCGGGCGGCGTTCTTTATTCCTCCAATGATGTCAATGGAGTGATTAGCATCATCACGAAAAAAGCCGTGGAAAGGGACAATTACGTGGCCATGCGCGCAGGCTCGATGACCACTTTCCAGGAGGATGCGGGTCTTGGGGCGACGATTCAAAAGTTTGCGGTCCGGAGGTATGCCCAGGAGAACTTTGACGGAGGTTATACGCATCAAAAAAAAGATATTCGTGTGTCCGATAAGACCAGGTCCGAGATTATGGGGATCAAAGCTCAATATGATTTTTCTGAAAACACAAATCTTGTGTTAGACGGAAAATATCTTGATCAGAATGCCGTTAATGACGGACCCAATGTTAACGGTAACAGCATGAACAGTTTTAACAACAACAGCATTAAAAGATCGGGGTGTCAGGGTGCTGTTTCTGCCCAATTCAATCAAAAATTTAACGATATTTATAATTATAATTTTCATTTTGACTTTATGGGCATGAGTCCAACAGATACGACGAGCTATGATAGCAGATCGAATTCGTTCACGCTCAATACCCAGCATAATTTTAAATACGGACTTCTTGGAAATCACGTCACATCTTTGGGCATGGAAGCGCGCTGGATTAAAATATCCAAAACGCCCGGATTTGAGCCGCCCGCAGACCCCTATCAAATACAGCAGGTTGATAGCGTTTTTTTACAGCAAGAGTACCGTCCTGTTAAAAAGCTCATTTTGACCGCAGGCGTAAGGATCACACACAACACGGATGTGACCACGGGGACAGGACTTCTTTACGAGCCGAGGGCATCTATTGTCTACTTACTGAATGATCAGAATAGTCTGCGAGCAGAGTGGTTAGCAGGGCCATGGAAACGCCCAGCATGACGGATAGAGACCTTGCTTATACTGTTTTTCCTGGTGGGATGCTCAGAGGAAGTCAGACTTTGGTTCCAGAGAGAAATATGACCTATGAATGGGGCTGGCAAAGCCTTCTCTTAAACAAGAAATTAAGTATGGACTCATGTATTTTTTATTCTCAATTTTAAAACCCTATTCTTTTGAGCAGCAACTTCATTCCCTCGAACGGGATGCTTATCGAACCGATCGTGAATAATGGAGAAGTTGATTCTATCGGGGTGGAATGGAATGCCAAGTATAAAATAACGAATGATTTAGCGGTCAATGCAGATTACTCGTACATTAACGCAGATCCGCGGCCGAATTTTGAAACTAACGGCGGGTACGAGCGAAACCTATCTTTGGGCATGTCGAAACATCAGGTTGATTCTGGTTTAGCTTATACCAAAAACGATCTGACGGTGGATGTTTATGAGAAATGGATCAGCAGGTACACGGATACCATGGATGAACAAATAGCGGGGAAGATAATGAAATTTTGTTCCTATTGGAAAACCATCTTGCGCGTGGCTTATGCGTTCAGAATACCGGGCATAGGAATGAAGAAAAAAGATGCGGAAGTTGAATTTGTCGCCAATGATCTGATTGGCGCTAATGTGGTGGAGTCGCCGCATGGATATATTCGAGAGCCGGACATTTACGGCGGGATCAAGATAAAGTTCTAAGTTCCGGCTTGCGGGGAGAGCCTGTAAGGGCCCTGCCCGCAAGTATCGATAACAGAAAAGCATCGGTTGAGCATATCAGAAAGCATGTTGGCTAAAAGATCAAATTTTGATTTTGGGAGGATAGGAAAGGTACCTATGGGACTTTCACGTTTAATTTGTGTCTTCTTGGTCGGGTGGCTGCTTCTTTCCCCGTCACTCGCGATGGCAGAAGACAGTGTTTTGCCCAGTGATGTGTTCACGGCAATCATGCTAAAAGCCCTGAATTATGACCGGAATATCGACCGGCAGACACAAGAAAAGATCACGATCGGCATCGTTTGTCTTGCCGATGATGCAAAATCCCGGGATTTTGCGGCCCAGATCCTGGAAAATATTTCCGGGGTTCAAACAAATTTTCGTCTCAAGGATAAACCGGTGGAGGCGAAAATTTTGTTTTTAAAAAGAGGTTTTGAAAAAGAAAAGTTCAAGGCCCAGTTAAAACAAGACAAAATCGCGGTTCTGGTAATGGTACAGGAAGATTCGAGCATTAATAAAATTATTTTTGAAACCACCCGGATCCTGAGGATTAATTCGATCTGTTACAATTCGGAATGCGTTCATGAAGGGGCCGGTCTCGGGATCGTTCTCAGAGACAATAAACCTCGGATGCTCATCAATCTGTCTGCGACACAGCAGGAAGGCAGTGATTATGGCGGGAAATTCCTGGCTTTATGTGAAGTGATGAAATAAATGCGAAAGCCATCTTAAAGACATGAAAAGACAAAGCTTAAGAATTAAATTAAATGTGTTGGTCGCGCTTTTTATTTTGACGACGATAGTGGTCCTGGGAATTATTCTGGCCTGGGGCTACGCTTACGATGAGCAGAAGCGGTTGGTGAGATCGCTGTCTAAAGAACTGGAAATCGTCTCCTATGCTGCCAGTGCCGGTTTAGAATTTAACGACACGAAGACCGTGGAAGAAGCGCTTGCTTTGTTGAAGAACGTAACAGAATTTAATGACGTAAAAGTGCTGGATCACAACGGCAAGATTTTTATGCATAAGATTTTTCAGCGAACAGGGAAAGATGCGACGTCCGATACCTTCGTAGTGGAAACCATGATCTTTAATGCGGTCAATGTCCGGATCGGCAAGATCGAGGCGGTTGCAACCGCACGGTACTTTAAAGAGGACGTCAAACGTTCCTTGGGGATGGTGCTGATTGTTACGTTGTTCGTGACCCTTCTCGCGTTATCGCTGGTGGCGATATTCTTAGGGAGGTTTTTCATGCCTCTGGCGCAATTAAAAAATGCGATCGATCGCGTGGCGGGACAAGGGTTCATCGGCCGGGTGGACGTCGTGTCTGACGATGAGGTGGGGGATCTCGCTAAATCGTTTAATGAGATGTCCGGGGCTCTTGAGAAAACAACCGTTTCCCGGGATGCGCTTTTTTCTGAAATTGAACTGCGCCGGAAAATGGAAGGGGTGCTGAGGGAGCGCGAGATGACCATCTCCGCCATATCGGACTCTACGCAGGATGCCATCCTGATGATGGACGCAGACGAGAAGATTTCTTTCTGGAACCCGGCCGCAGAACATATCTTTGGATGGACCAAGGAGGAAGCGTTCGGCCAGCAGTTCCATTTTTTTATCACGCCGGAATACTATAAAAAAACCTCTAAAAATTCATTTTCCAGTTTTTTAGCAACGGGCCGGAGCGGCGCAGCCGGTAAGATTCTGGAGTTGCGGGGGGTTCGCAAGGACAAAACGGAATTTCCATTCGAAATGTCTCTTTCAATGCTTGAGTTAGAAGGCCGCCGGCATGCGGCGGGAATCATTCGCGATATTACTGAGGCCAAAAAACGGGAGGAGGAACTCCAAACGGCGGTCGGCGAAGCGGAGAAATCCCGAGAAATAATGGCGAGCATGCTGGCCGACAACAGCAAGATAAGGGAAGAACTTGAAAAGAGCTTGGAAGGATTGAAGGAAGCTCATGCCCTGCTTGCCCACGCCGAAAAGATGGAGGCTGTAGGCAGGATGGCCTCAGGCGTCGCGCATGAAGTCAAAAATCCTCTAGGAATTATACTGCAGGGGATCAATTACTTAGAGGATGTATTGCCCGTTGAAAAGAGGGATGATCGTAAGATGCTTCTGATGATGAAAGATAGCGTAAAAAGGGCCGATAGAATCGTGCGTGGACTCCTTGATTTCTCAAGAACGCAAGAGCCTAATGCGGAACCGCAGGACATTAATGTCATCATAGGAGACTCCCTTGAGCTGGTGCAACACAGATTCAAAATGGACGTTGTGGAGCCGGTGTGTGAATTGGGAAAGGGATTGCCTAAAACGCTCTTGGATATAGGGAAAATAGAGCAGATGTTCGTCAATCTGTTTAATAATGCGGTGGATGCCATGCCAAATGGCGGAAAACTCTTTGTTCGTTCTTATTTATCAAGGCTGGAAGAGCCTGGAAACAGGGTGGGAAGCGGGGAGGACGATTTTTTCAGAGTAGGAGAGAAAGGCCTGTTTGTGGAAGTGGAAGACACCGGCACGGGGATCGGGGAGGATATTATAAAAAAGATTTTTGACCCGTTTTTTACCACAAAAAATCGATCGGAAGGAACGGGATTAGGGCTCTCGATCGCCAAGAGCTTAGTGGAGATGCACAGGGGTTTGATCCGTGTGAAAAGCGAAAAAGGAAAAGGCTCAAAATTTACCATTGTATTTAAAATACCCAGGGAGGGTGAGAAGCTATGAAAAAGAGAAAAATTCTGATCGTGGACGATGAAGAAAACCTTCTTGAGTTGTTGAAGATCAACCTGGAGCATACCGGGAAGTATGAAGTCCAGACCCTGCAGGATGGAAGGGACATTCTCTCGCAGGTAAAGTCATTTAATCCGGACCTGATGTTGGTGGATATACTGATGCCAAAAATAGACGGGGTTGAATTGTGCAGGATATTGAACGCGGATCCCGTGGCAAATCGCATTCCCATTATAACGCTCTCAGCCCTTGATACGGATAAAGATAAGCTCATGATGTATAAGTTGGGCGTGGTTGATTTCCTGGTAAAGCCGATTGAAAGCGATGCGCTGATTGCCGGGATCGAGAAAGCGTTGCGAAATAAAGACCTGGCTTGATCACTGCTCGCAAGGAATTATGAGGCCGATCACTTCACTTCTTTCTTCTTTGCTCCTCTACGCGCTGATCCTTACGCCGACTCGTGCGTCGTTTGCGAATAATGCCATCCCCTGGGATGCCCGAGAGGACGAGAAAGAGGCCCAGGAGGAAATGATCTCTGACGAGAAATCAGCGCAGGAGGAAATGAGTACCAGCATTTACGGACGGATCACAAACATTAATTTTTCGGGGAAGGTCCTCTCCCTGCTCCCTACGGACGAGGTTGAGAACGAAGAAGCCGAGGAAGACGACGAGGATACCACGCAGGAATATCGATTCAAATCCAACACGACCGTCTCAGGTATCGATTCGCTAAGGGAGCTCTCCCCCGGGGATTATGTCACTCTTGATTATTACGATTTTGAGGATCGGAATGAGGTCACCGAGATCACTTTCGATAAACATGAGGAAAATAAAAACGCCCCTGCGGAAACAGAGAACGCTACTTCAGAAACAAAAGAAACCGGCTCCAGCGTCCTGGTAGGTTAACAAATTAAAAGGGACAGGTCATTAACTGATGCCTGTCCCTTTTTATAAAATCGGCCAGAAAACCCCGAGCTTTTAAGCTCGGGGATGAATGGCCCCAGGCCGAAGGCCGTTACGGCGTGACGCAGTCACGCCAGCGGATGGAAGCTCCGGGCTTTAGCCCGGAGAGTTCATTCACTTTCGAAAGAATGGACCGGAAGGGAGTTGAACCCTTGACCTCTACAATGCCATTGTAGCGTTCTACCAACTGAACTACCGGCCCATCAAATTCCAATGTACAAGGCTACCCATAAAAATGACCGCAAAGAGCGACGATTTTACCTGACCACCGACGACACAAGAGGCGGTATTCTACTTAAGATGGAAGGGATTTACAAGGCTGGAAATCAGTGCAGTCCAAGTCGACCCAAAAAAAATTAAAAAAATGACTTGGGCGTCAAGGGGAGTTCATCCTGCTGGCCGGGTACCACGGAAAAAAGGACATCCCAGACGCCACAGCCCAGTCGTGTCACGGCCCGGAACGTTCCATCCACAAAACCCGCGGCGTCCCGAATAACACGGGGATTACTATCGTCCGTTTTCCGGTCGTATCGGCCGATCGTCGAAGGGACCTCCCAAGGGAAGCTGACCATGTTTTTGAGCCCCCGGGTCAAGGCCTGCCCCATCTGGGTGAAATACCTGGGTTCCTCGGCCGCGTAAGCCGGAGAAATGGCCAGGGAAAACAGCAATGTGAACATAAGGGCGGTCATTCTGACCCTCACGATACCCTCCAGATTTTTTAAGTTTCTTTCTATAAAACCAAAGACTTTTAAAGTTTTTAAGCGTCTGAGCCGATGCTTTTTATGCGCAGCAATGACCACCTAACATTCGCGAGAGGTATCAATGAAATCAGCCTATAACTGTCCGGCTTGCCAATGGTCCGGCGCTGAGGCCAGCTTCGTTACCAAGATCCTCTCGATCATGTACCGTCCCAAGCATGATAACATTCAGGCTTTCAAGCAGATCAAATGCCCCAAGTGTCACAATCTCGTCACGATCATCTTCGAAACGCTTGATGGGACCATCGCAAAGTAACAGGCGGCCTTTTTCTTCAGTGCTTCTTTCCTAAACACCCGAAATGCGCCAACTTGATCCCGAGATGATCGGCATACCTACGTAGTTCCTTCAGACTGAAAAGCTGGTATTCTCTCTCCCGGGGGATCGTGAGCGAACTGATAGCGCAGAGCTCATCGTCCACCCATCCCGGATGGCACATGATCTCGCTGGTTCCCTCCGGAAGCGTAAAAAGCAAATGTCGCAACACTTCTTCCGTCCAGAACGTGTGAGGGTCGATATTCCCATAAAAATGGTCGGTCGTCTTGAGGCCCTTATGCGAGGCCCTTACCTCAGGCTCGGTCAAAAGCCGTGTCCAGCGAATGGGGAGTTCATGCTTTTGCACCACCGCCGCGAGCGCTTCCAGGAACGGCCTGAAATCGTGCATGTGATGATGGACATCCACATGGGTCGGCAAGCGCCGGAATATTTTCACGAATTTCTGAAGCTGGGCTCTGAATTCTTCGGTGATCTCGGAAACAGGCGGCAGCTTCTTTTCGGAATACTGGTCTTTTTTCTTGAAGCGTCCGTCCTTCTGGAGGAGCGATCTCACCAAAGACGGCTTGGCCACAGGCTTTCCAAGCGTGACATTCAAGTGAAGCCCGATGCCGAGTTTTTTCCTGGCCAAAAGTTCCCGGACCACATCCGGTCCTGCCGGAAGGTTGACTAAAAAAGTCGTGCTGGTCACGATCCCGTTCTCATGGGCCTTCAAAATAGCTTCCGTGACCTGAGAGGTCAGGTTGCAGTCATCCGCGTTGATGATGAGTGTTTTCTGTTTCATTGGTTCCCCTTTTGCTTTAAGGGATCACGATCACGACGGTCGCAATCGCATATTCACGTTCGTGCGCGATCGACAGCTCGATCTGCGCTTCGGCCGGGATACGCAGCTGTTTAAGACTTCCTTTGTTCAGAATAATAAAAGGTTTCCCTGTAGCTTCGCGTCCGACCTCGATTCCGGAAAGCCGCCGGTTCTTTTTCGGACGAATCTTCAGAGCTTTTAGTACCGCTTCTTTCGCGGCAAAGCGGGCCGCGTAATGCTCGAATTTCATTCGTTTAGAGCCGCAGTAGGCTTGCTCGGCAGCGCTAAAAATGCGGTCTAGGAATGCCTGCCCCGAGGGCCGGGTGATACTCTTTTCCATCCGCGCGACCTTGACCAGATCGATACCCTGAAGGATCTTCATCCCGAGGACCGTTTCAGGAAGAAGATACCGTGGTGTGAAGAAACCAATACACCAGGGCCACGATGATCAGTACGGAGATGATATAAAAATTGTTAAACCGCCAAAAATTCCACAGCCGCTGCCAGAAGGAACCGGAGGCCCCGCCCTTTTTCTTCTTAAGCAGGACATCATATTTAAGGCTGAGAACCTCTTCCTTCCGGAAGCGGATGTACACGCCGCCGATCTTATAGGCGTGCAGAACCTCATCCCGGATGAATTTCTCGACCACTTGTTGTTCGACCTCGAGGAAGTTCTTCACTTCATCGAGAGTCAGCATGTTATTCATGATGGGCTGGCTACCCTAGGGATAAAAGAAACAAAATTATTTTACGAACAGAAAAAAACCTCATCTAAACCCGGGATTTTAACACCCGTGACGCAGCGCTAGACCCGGGCCCGCTCCTGCTGGATCCACTGGTCCACGTCGGCCTTGGTAAAGACCCAGTGCCCGTTATCAAAACGCGCCGGGATCTTCTTGGAATTTGCCCACTCTTCGATAATGCGGGCTTCGACTTCCAGATACTGGGCCACGTCTTTCAGGGTCAGGAAAACATCCGATCCGTCGGAAGCGCTCACGCCTTGCATGTTCACGAGCCCCTGAAGGATCGCGCCGTCCCCCATGCTCAACCGCGGGGTCGTCAGGTTCCCTTTGAGGGTTGCCGACCCGAGAATGGAAAGACTCCGGGTCGCGATGACGTCCCCAGTAACTTTCCCGGCGATCACGATATTATCGCCGTGGATATTCGCGCTGACCTTGGCATTCTCGCCGATCGTGAGGTTGCCGCGCGTGTCGAGCTTCCCCTCAAAACTTCCGTTGATACGCAGGTTCACGGGGTCCTTGAACGCGATCGTTCCCTGCATGCTCGCGTCAACGTCAAGGATCTTCTCCTGGATATCTTCCTTCTTCTTATTGTTATTCGCCATGGTCGCTCTCCTTTGGAGATAGGGTGGGGTAAAAAAACCAGCTCATTATTATCGTTTTAAGGGGCATTGTCAATGAAACAGGAACCGGGTGTCGTCGTCCCCCGGGGCTATTTTTTAAGAGCTCATTTTTTACGACATAGTTCCGATATATGCTAGGGGAGGGGAAGTGCCGAGACTTCCAGACTCCGGAGGAGTTTTTTCTGCTGAAAGGGTTGGCTGACTTATTTAATGCGAACGTGACAATTTCAATTTAAAGAAAAGCTTAGTAAAGGGGGTTTTCGTGGGTATTTCAAAAAAGACAATTTTCTTTGTTTTGGCCGGGCTCTTGGTGCTGGCGCAAGGTCTTCATGCGGGAGAACCTCCTTATGTGGAGGATAACCCCGCGAGCAAGCTGGGCCGCGGGATCACGAACGTGATCTTTTCTCCGGGGGAGTATATTGTCCAGACCGCAAAATTGATGGAAACTCATGACCCGGTTACAGCGTATTTTGGCGGTGTTGCCCAGGGAACTTACCGTATGTTGGAGCGTATCGGAGGCGGAATTTATGAGATAGTGACCTTTCCCATACCGGTTCCCAAAAAATATAAGCCCCTGATGGACCCTCCGACGACGATAGCAGCGATACAGGACAGCGGGATATTGAAAGCCAACTAAGAGCCTAATCCGTTTGCCGGCGCTTCCCGCGGGGTAAAGAAGCGCGCAGGATGGCTAGGAGGGTTCTTTCGAAACCTCAATGACATAAAGAAGCGGCGTATGATCCCGCTCGACCGTGTAGAGGACCTTCCCCGGAATGATCTTGTGACGTTCCCAGCGGGTGGTGGATAAATAAATGTCGGGGTCGGTCTGGACCATTTCGAAGCGGTCCCGTAGTTCCTGCGTTTTTTCCAAATAATAGGCCGTTTGGAACGGCTCCGAGGCGTTCATGACCCGGATCTTTCTTTTAAGGTCGGGGTGGTAATTTTTGATCACCCAAAGGATCCCTTCCCTGTAAGAATTTCCCCAATAATCCGTCTCGTATTTTTTTGAGGCTTCGGTCAACCCGCCGGCCGGGATGCGGTTAAAGTAAACCGTCTCGTAGGGATGCAGGCGGCACATATCAAACACCGTCAGACACAGAGAAAAAGTAACGGCGAAGCCCGCGAGGATCTTGATCCACCGGGCTATCCGGGAGCGGAGGAACATCGCAAAAGAAATACCTCCCAAAATCGCCAGGAGGGGGATCAGAAAAAGAAAGTGACGGAATCCGTCGAACTGCGGACTGTTAAAAAGGGCCGCTCCCAAAACTGGAAAAATAAGCGCGAAAAGGAGCAGGCCTGTTTGAACCCGCTTTGCCGTTAGTTTTGGATCTCTGAACAATAAAAAGGCCGCCCCTATTCCGCCAATGAAAAGGGTTATAAAAAAGAATTCCGGGAGAGTGACAAGGATCGACTGAAGCAGATAAGATCTTGGAGCGTGGAAGAACCCATAGTTTTTCCCGTCAAACAAAACGGTCATGTCAGGAGAATTCAGATCCCACTGGGTCGCCTTGAGGGCTGCGGTGAAAGGGTTCGCCAGCGGGTCGAGCTGAGCCCAAGGCCACCACACTAGCATGACGGGCCAAGCGATCGCCAGGATCCCCGCGAGGTTGCGGGCAAGATCGCCCAAGGTTTGTCGGAGAGGGAGCGCCGGAGACTCTTTAGCCTGGGATCGCCGGCTTCCAAACCACAATAACCAAAAAACCGCCAGGCAAGGCAGCAGGATAAAAATGCCGCTGATGCGGATCCCGAGCGTCAGACCCAGTGGCAAGCCTATTTTGAAAAGATCTTTGAGGGAAAGCCTCGGGAGGCCATCGTAGGTCGAGATCATGCCATAGAGCGTCGTCATCATTAGTGCGGCGAAAGGGATATCGACGGGGTTATTGAACATGTGACCGTAAAAGACAGGGTGGAGCAAAAGGGAAAGAGCGGAGAAAAACCCCGCAAGGGAGCCCGCAATATGGCGCGCGATCTTAAAGCTCACAAAAGCGGTCCAAAGTCCGAAAAGGGCGTCCGCGAAGTGTCTCGTTTCTAGGGGGCCCCACGGAAATAAATAGGTTGCCAGCTGAACCAGGGTATCAAAAAATCCCCCATAAAAAATAAGAAAATCATGCCGGGTTGCGGCTGCATCGTTGAAAAAAGAAAAATACCACCGGAGAATAAGGTCGCCGTAAGTTTGGTGATAGGCTTCGTCCCAGGTGACGCCGTAATCGAGGAAGGTTTTACAAATGAGTCCAGAAGCAAAAGCAAAGAACGCGGCGATAAGCCATTTGGCGTTTTTTCCTAAAAAAGAAACACGCTTTTCCATTATTTTAGATCCGTGAAAGTGTCGCAGGAGTCATTTTTTGTCCCGGATTTTTTAGCCATAAAACCAAAGGCGAGGCGACGCAAATCGTTTTGGGTTTCTAGGGTCACGACGAAGGACTTCATTATAAGCAGGAATCATGAGGGTGATCTTTTTGAATTGGCTCATTCTCTATATCCGGGGTAATCGTGCGTTACTGATTTTTTAATCGACCCACGCCATTATACTTAAGTCTGGCGAATTTTACACAGAGTTAAATGTGAGGGCTTCCCCAATAACAGTCTGAAGGGAATTCGCTCCAAAGGGATAAAATTTTTTGTTGAACTGAAGGTCGAGAGTATTGTAAAATTCATTTTGTCGAACCGGGAAGCGCTCAGTCAGCGTTTTTTTAAATGGGCTCAATTTTAAATTTCATTTGACGATACCGTCTCTATGATCGATGTCCAGAATCTTACGATGAAATACGGTAGCTGTGTGGCTTTGGACCGCGTCTCCTTCCAGATGCAGGATGGGGAGATCCTGGGCCTTTTAGGGCCGAATGGCGCGGGAAAGACCACCGCGATGAGAATTTTGACGACCTACCTTTATCCCACTTCCGGCACCGCCAAGATCGACCAATTCGATATTCTTCAAGATCCCATCGAAGTCCGGAAACGAATCGGTTATTTACCCGAGACAGCGCCGCTTTATTCGGATATGCAGGTGGATGATTATATCGCTTTTGTCGGCAGCGCTCGGAAAATGAAAGGGAAGCTTCTCGAAGACCGGACGAATTGGGTCAAGGACGTCTGCGGGATCAAAGAAGTCTGGAAGCATACGATCTCGGAACTTTCCAAAGGCTACCGACAGCGCGTCGGGTTGGCCCAAGCGCTGATCCATGACCCCAAGGTTCTGATCCTGGATGAACCCACCTCGGGGTTGGATCCGCTCCAGATCATCGACATCCGCGAATTGATCAAAGGGTTAGCTCGCAAAAAGACCATTATCTTCTCCACGCACATTCTTCAGGAAGTCGAGGCCATGGCCGACCGGATCGTCATTATTAATGAAGGGAAGATCGTGGCTCAAGGGACGCAGGCGGAACTGACCGATCAGGTCCGGAAACGCGGGGACTCCAAAACGGCGGAAACGCTCGAAGATGTTTTTATCGCTTTTTTGAAATCGAAGAAAGGGGCTAAGAAGCCGGCATTATGATCAATTTCGAGGATCTCTTCACGATCTTTAAGCGGGAGAATAAGGCGTATTTTAATTCCGTGATCGCCTATATTTTCATCATTGTTTTTGTTCTCCTCGGCAACGGCCTTTTTATGACACAATTCTTCATCGTCGGCCGAGCCGACATGCGTCCGTTTTTCGGAACGCTTCCCCTGCTCCTGGCGGTTTTTCTTCCGGCCGTCACCATGCGTCTTTGGGCCGAAGAAAAGCGCGGGAATACGCTCGAGCTTCTGCTGACATTTCCCATGCGGACCCATGAGCTTGTGCTGGGGAAATTCTTTGCAAGCCTGTTCTTTTACCTGGTCGCTTTGGCGGCGACGATCATGATCCCGGTCATGTTGTGTGTCCTTGGGAAACCGGATGTCGGAGCCATGATCAGTGCCTATCTGGGGGCCATCCTTCTCGGCGCATTTTTTCTCGCGGTCGGTATCTTCATTTCGGGGCTGGTTCGTGATCAGATCGTGGCCTTTATCCTGGGCATGATGGTCTGTTTTTCTCTCTATACGATCGGGACCGGATTTTTCGCTACCGCCGTGGACGGCTGGATCCCGGGGCTGGGTTCTTTTTTAAGGAATTTTCTGGGGGTGACGCGCCACTTCGATTCCTTCGCAAAAGGTGTTGTGGACAACCGGGATGTCTTTTACTTTGTTCTCGGATCCGCCATTTTTCTGGTATTGAACGGCTTTTGGCTGGAAGGGCGCATGCGGCCCAAGGTGAAGACTATTTTCACGACCGCGGCGTTTGTGTGCGCCGGGATCTTTTTGACGGTCAATTGGCTGCTTGCCGAGATCCCGATGGGCCGGTTTGATCTGACCCAGGGGCAGATCTATACGATCTCGCCCTGGACGGAAAAGCTTTTACAGGGATTGAAAGCCCCCGTCACTGTGAAGCTTTATATTTCGCCTTCCGAGAAAATGCCCACCGGACTCAAATCGCTCGAACAGGAGGTCGTGGATAAACTGGATGAATTTCGTGTGGCCGCGAAGGGAAAATTCCAGTACAAAATTTTCCATATGGAGGCTGCGAACGTAACGGCGGCGGGCAAGCAGAAAGAGGATTCCCTGGAGCAGCAGATTTCCGAGAAGGGGATCAAGCCTTTCCAGGTCCAGTCCATTCAGGCGGATGAGGTCGGAATGAATCTGGTCTATTCCGCGATCAGCGTGGCTTATAAGGAAAAGCCCGAAGAGATCATCGGCCGCGTTATTCCGGATAATATCGCCGAGCTCGAATACCTTTTGATCTCGAGGATCTATCGCATGATGCTTCCCGAACCTCCCCAAGTGGCGCTTATAGCCCCCTATAAAGAAAAAGAAATGGAGCCGGAGCTCAAGCCTCTTTTAGATCAAATGGGAGGGAAGATCCCCGAGGGTTATAAGGAAGATAACTATGAACTGCTGCCGATGGCGCTCGGTTATGCGGGGTACAAGACGACACGGATCAAATTGACTGAGAAAGAACCCATTCCGGAAGGTACAAAAACTCTGATCCTGGTCGAGCCCAACCGACTTGAGGAACGGCAAAGGTATGAGATCGACCGGTTCCTCGCAAGCGGGGGATCGCTCCTCCTTGCCGTCCAGGACTACGAATACAAATATACAGTAGCGACTCGAGAGCTGACGGTCGAGACGGAGGAGAAGAAACCCCAGATCAATTCTCTGATCGCGGGCTGGGGCCTCGAAGTGGACGACCAGATCCTGGTCGACGAGCAAAGCGATGTGGTGAACGTGAGCGGCGCCGCGCGGCTGGGCCCCTACGAACTCTCTGTCCCGGTCAAGATTCCAATTCAGATCCTGGTGAACCAATCCGGTATGAATCCAAATGTTTCGATCACGTCGCGTCTTTCGCCGCTTTTTTATTTGTGGGGGACGCGCCTGATATTGAACGATGCGAAGATTAAATCTCAGGGGTTGAAGGTGGAGACGCTCCTGACCTCGAGCCCGGAATCCTGGACGGTTCCTTTTAAGGCGAACAACATTACGCCTGCTGATTTACAGCCGCAAGCGAACAGCCCCCGGGGTCCTTTCCCGTTGGCGGTCATGGCGCACGGTCTCTTCCAAGATCTTTACGCCGGAAAATCCGTACCGGCTTGGCCGCAGTCCACCCCCGCGGCGACGGATGTCAAGGCGGTCGAAACACCTTTCTCAAAACCTCTCGAAACGAAGCCCGGGAAAATGATCCTTATCGGGGCGTCTTCCTTTTTCCAGAAGCAGCTTCTTCGCAATAGCGGGCACCTGACTTTCTTTATGAATTGTGTGGATGCCCTGACTCTCGGGGATGAACTTGTCAGGATCCGATCGAAGCAGCCCATCGAACGGTCCATGAGTAGAATCTCCTCGGGCACCAAAGTTCTGTGGCGTTTTTTAGCGACGCTTTTTGTCCCGATCCTCATCGCTTTTATTGGGATCATGAAGGGCGTGATGAAAAGACGCTCGAAACAGACTTACCTGAAAATGCTGGCGCTGGTTGAATAAAGCATAAGGAAAACACAACTTGAAACTAAAACATCTTGTGATCATTGGGGTGCTCCTCGCTTTATTGGGCGTTGCCGTCGTTTTGAAAAAGCAACAACAACCCGCGGAACTCACCACGGAAGAATTCATTCCCCTGAAGTTCTCTTTTAACACCGCCAAGGTTTTCAGGATCGAGATTGGGAAAGGGAAAGACGTGAAGGCCGTTGAGATCGTGAAAAACGAATCCGGGGCCTGGATTCTCCCGACGTTCTTTGGTGCCCGGGCGGATGAGAAGAAGATCCAAGATCTTTTTAAGGCCATTTCAGACGCGAAAGGTGAGTTGCGCTCCAAGGACAAGGCTCTTCTCGCGGATTTCAAACTTACGGAAGACGTCGCTTACAGCGTCAGCTTTTTGGACGCGGCGGGGACTCCCGTCTTTTCATTGCTCATTGGGCCCAAGATACCGCGGTATGCCTACGCCTTTATAAGGAAGGCGGGTTCCGATCAGGTTTTTTATGCGGAAACGGATCTTTTCGGTCATATCGGGGTCTTTGACGATCCCGAAAAGTCGAAGCCCCAAAGTGATTATTGGGCCAGCCTGATCCTGACGGATCCCAAAGCGGATCAAATCGATGAGCTCACGATCAAGCGCTTCAAGGACAAGCGGGAGACGATCGCGAGTCACGTGCGTCGCGAAACGGATCCGAACGATCTTGCGAAAAAATGGTGGAAATACGAGCGTCCCGGAATCCCGTTCTCTCCGGATGCCGCAAAGATCAAAGAATTTTTTAACGTTTTTGGATCGCGTCCCGCCTCCAAGGCGCTTGATCCCAAGGCCAGAGATTATGGTTTTTCCGCGCCCACGTGGCAGATGAAACTCCACCAGGACGACGGAAAGGATGTCCTTCTTACGGCGGGGGCTGAGGATCTCGTTACGAAGGGGATCTACATGCAGGTTTCGAATGAACCGGTCGTGTTCGTGGTCCCGAAGTACTCGTTGAGTGATATGGACGTCGATGACAGCAAATTCTTTGGCGAAAATCCGCTGGCGGTTGACAACGAAACGATCGAGAAGATATTCATTCATTCGCCGTCCGGAGAAGTTGATATTTCTCCCAAGACCGACAAGCGGGATGCCGTGACCCGTTATATGGACAACCTGAAGGGCCTGTCTGTTTTAAAGCTTGTCTTTGATCCCAAGGTCAAGATCATGCCGGATTCAGGTCAATTGAATTGGATCGAGATCAAAAAAGAGGGGAGTCCGAAAACTTCATTTTTGGACGTTGAAGGAACGCTTTTGGAAGGGAGCAAAGAGTACCTGGCCGGGAAGCGGGACGGCACACAGTTTTTCGTGATCCCCGAAAGTTCGTTTAAGAATCTTTTTGGAAATCTTGACGCCCTTAGGCCTGCCGTCGAAAAACCCGCTACCAAATCCTAATCTCAATCCACAGACCGGTTCTGGAATTTGGTATGTGGGTATTTAGCGTGTCCCGCCCGTAGTCTATGTGATAATATTCGCCCGAGGTTATTCGATGCCTATCCCTCTTTCAGCAAAAGTCAAAGATCGATTCTGGGGACTTGCGCCGAACCGTGTGTTTGCTCAAGCGCTCCTTCTTGCGAGTGCCGCGCTTTGTATCTACCTCCGGGCTGTCCATGGCCAGTTCATCTGGGACGATGATGACTATGTGACCAAGAACCTGGCGTTGCGAAGCCTTGCCGGTCTCGGAGAAATATGGTTTCATCCGGGAAGTCTTTCCCAGTATTATCCCCTGACCTATTCCAGCTTTTGGTTTGATTTTCATCTTTGGGGACTCCATCCCGCCGGCTACCACCTTGTGAATAGCTTCTTGCACGCCGTCAACGCTCTTCTGGTTTGGCGTTTGCTCGATCATTTGAAATTGAAGCACGCGTTGCTGGTCGCTTTTTTGTTCGCCCTGCATCCCGTTCATGTCGAATCGGTTGCCTGGATCACCGAGAGGAAAAATCTCCTTTCCGGATGCTTCTGTCTTTTGTCGCTCCTCGCTTATTTGCGAACCCGATATTTTCTTTCCTACGTGCTTTTTATCGGAGCCCTGGGGAGCAAAACTGTCACAGGGACTCTGCCGGTGGTCATTTTTATCATCCAATGGTGGAGGAACGGAAAAGTATCCAAAGGGGAGCTTTTCCGGGTCGCGGGCTTCGCGTTCACGGCCTTGCTCATCAGCTTTGTGAGCATTTCTTTGGAGAACCAACATGTTCTTCGAATGGGGACCCCCGACTGGAATTTTTCGTTTGCCGATCGTGTTCTTATCGCGGGCCGCGCGATCTGGTTTTACTTTTTCAAAATGCTTTGGCCCCATCCGTTGATCTTTGTTTATCCCCGCTGGGCGATCGATCCCCGGGAGCTCTGGCAGTGGTTTTATCCCGCAGCCTTCGTGCTCGCGGCGGCTATTCTTTGGCTTTCTCGCAAGCGCCTCGGCAGAGGGCCGTTCACGGCGCTCGCGATCTATGCCGCCATGCTTTTCCCGGCGCTTGGTTTTAAGAATTATTATCCGATGCGTTACTCTTTTGTAGCGGATCACTTCCAGTATCTCGCAAGCATCGCGGCGCTCGTTCTTCTGGTCGCGCTGTTCTCTGCTCTTTTAAAGGACAAGCGCCTCCGGACAGCCATGGCATGTTTTGTCTTGCTTATCTTGGCGTTCCTTACATGGAACCGGCAAGCGGCCTTCGCGTCTTTAGAGTCCCTTTGGCGCGATACGATACAAAAGAATCCTTCCGCTTGGATGGCATACAATAACTACGGCGCTCTTTTAATGGAACGCGGGGATTATGAAAAAGCCAAGTCGTATTTTGAAGAAGCGATCCGTCTTGATCCTGACAGGGGGGCGGACGCTTTCAATAATGTGGGGCTTTTGTTTCAAAAAAAAGGGGATCTTGAGAAGGCGATCCCCTATTTTCAAAAAGCCATCCGGCTTCAACCCAATTATTCCCTTTTTCACCTCAATTTAGGGACGCTCTATTTCGATCTCGGCAAGATCGAGGAGGCGACTCTTGAATATCATCAAGCCCTTCAGCTCAATCCCAAGTTGAGCGAAGCCTATTTCAGTCTTGGAAATATCTCTCTTCAGCGTGGGGATTTGGGGGAAGCGGAAGAGATGTTGCGGAAGGCGGTCCGCTTCAATCCCGATCTTCCCGGAGCCTATACCACGCTCGGATTTGTCTGTTCCCAACTCGGAAAAAAAGATGAAGCGATCCGGCATTACCGTACGGCGATCAAACTGGACCCCAAGCAGACCTTTGCCCATAACAATCTCGCCAACGCGCTTTCCGCGCAGGGACTTTTTGAAGAAGCCAACGTTCATTACCGGGAAGCGATCGCGCTTCAACCGGCATCGTTCCAGTTCCGTATCAATTTTTCGGATTCACTTCAGCGTGAAGGAAAAACGGATGAGGCGGAAAAATATCATCAAGAAGCTCTGCGGCTGGAAGCTTCCGGGACCCAAGAAAAAAACAGCCGCATTCTTACACGACCCACCCCGCAAGCGGATCCCGCCTGATCTCTCCGGAATTTTTTATGGGAAGGTCCCTCTTCAATGGCGAGGTGCATGAGCCAGCAACTTATTTGGGAAGGAACTTCGCCGGGGGCTTGCGGCTTGACGGTTGGAGGGCGCCGTTTTGAATGTCTTTTAAGACGATACGCATGAGATTGCGCTGGGCTTCCGGATTTTTCGGGTCCTGCTGAATGACCTCATTATATTGTTCGATAGCAGCCTCTGTTTTCCCGAGCTGCTCCAGAAGCTTCGCATAACTGATCCGGAATTCAATATTCGAGGGTTTGAGGCGGACGGCCTCACGGCGGTGGTATTCCGTCAGGTCCGTAAGGCCTTTTGACGCGAGGACATTGGCAAGATTGTGGTGAGCCATTCCTACCGCGGGGTTCAATTTTATCGCCTTCTCGTAAAGCTCGAGAGCCTTGTCGGTCTGTCCCGAATTAAACAACGCGAGTCCGAGGTTGGCATAGGCGTCCGCGTATTCCGGCGCTAGACGGATCGCATTTTGGTACTGCCGGACGGCCTCCGCGGTCTCTCCTTTCACCAATAAGGCGTTTCCGAGATTGCAAAAAGTGTTCGCGGCGTTTGGGTTGAGCATAAGGGCCATCCGGTAGTGCTTGATCGCTTCGTCTGTTTTTCCGGATTTATACAAGCTGACGCCGAAATTATTATGAGTTTCGCTCGAGTAGGGAAAAATCTCCAGCGAGCGACGGTAATAACCGTCGGCTTTCTCATAGTCGTTTTGCGCGGTCGCCAGAGCCCCGAGATTGCAGTAGGCATCCGCGTAATTCGGACGGAGACGGATCGATTCCATCTCATGAGAAAGGGCTTCTTGATAGCGGCCCTTTTCGAAGAGCACGGCGCCTAAATTGTTGTGCGCCATCCAAGCGCCCGGATTTTTCGAGAGGGTGTCTCGCCATAACGTTTCCAGATCTTTGTAGGCTTCGCATTGTTTCCAGCTAAAAGCGCTAAAAATGAAAAGGAGCGCGATGCCGAGAGCTTTTCTGGACCGAGGGTGTTTCCCAAGAGAGGTCCACGCGATTGCGACCGCACAAGAGATCGGGCCGATCGCGGCGAGATACTGAAAATGGTCTGCCACAAAAGAGAAGCGCATGGGGAAAAAGTTTCTAAATCCGAGCGCGGGAAGAAGCGTCACCGTAAAGAACACCAAGGCCGTCAAAGGCCCCCGTCCCCACCTTGAGCGGAAGCGCCATAAAAGGGCTAGCAGAAGAATGAACGACAGAGGAAATAGCCATTGCCAAAGAGCGGATGGGTCGATCTCCCAGCGAGGGTAAATAAACGCGAGAGTAGAAGGGTGGGGCCACGCGAGTTTTCCAAGATAGAACCAAAGGGCCCTTCCGGCGATCAGGAAGCGCTGGGAAGCCGTCAGATCCCAATCGTTCGACCCCTGTAGGGGCATTATATGACCGTTCTCTAAATGCATGGTGATGACGCCCAGGACCATGCCGAAAAAAAGCAATGGGACCATCCGGGCCAGGTCCTTGAGCGGGAACCTTCCGTTTTTCCACCAAAGGACGAGTATGACTGCGGCGGGAAAGGTTGCGGTGATGGTCTTGCTCAAGAGCGCTCCGAGGAACAGCGCAAAAGAGATGAAATACCAGCGCCGGTTTCCGCGATCTGCCGGGAACGGTTCTCTTGCGGGAGAACCGTCCCTCAAAGGTTGATCTGCGGATAGGTTCTTAAAACGAAGATACGATAAGAACGCCGAGAGATAGAAGAATCCGGAAAGGACGTTTTTTCTTTCGGTAATCCAGGCCACCGATTCGACATGGACGGGATGAACCAGAAAGATCAGGCCCGCGAACCATGCGCCGGGGATCTTGAGCCGTTCAAGGAGGCGCCAGACAAGAAGACTGTTCAGGGCATGAAGGAGGATGTTGACCGCGTGGTAGCCGGCAGTGTTGAGCCCTCCGAGATGGTAGTTGATCCAAAAACTCGTGTAGGTAAGGGGGTAGTATTGGGAAAGAGCCCCGGGATGGGACCAGATAGTCCAAAGTCCGGCCAGGGTCCTTAGGGCCATATTCTTTACGACATAATCATCGTCGTCCCAGAGGAAGCCTCCTCGGAGGGCCGGGGAGTAGACCAGGAACGCGAGTCCAATGAGTACCCACAGCCGCCAGGAGATCCGCGCGGAGAACGTTCTTATATCTTCGGCCCACTCATTTTTCATTTTTGATTAGCACTCCAAAGTTACTGGAAAAAAGAAGGCGCCCCGGGCGGTTTTCCGGTCAGAGATTAAAAGCGTTTTGATCGCCACTTCAAGATCGTCCACAGAATCACCATCCCGTCGCGCCAGCATATTTTTTTCCTTCCGCGTAGAGACGGGGTTTGCAACGGATGGGGACTTCAGCGATCCTATGCCCGAGCTTGATGCTTTTACAAATGAGCTCATTGTCAAATTCGAATCCGTTGGCGCTTACGGGGATGGATCTCGCCAGCGAAGGGGTAAAGGCTTTATAGCCGCCTTCGTAATCCGTCCTATGCCGGCCGTACAGGAAATTGGTCAGTCGGATGATGATCCAGTTGCCGATGAAGTGCGAAAAAAAAGGAGAGCCATTCTTCGCGAAGAAGCGAGGCGTTTCACAAAGGAAACGCGAGCCCATGACGAATTCTACGAAACCGTCCAAAATGGGTTGCAAGACCACTGGGTAATCCTCGGGATTGCATTCCAGGTGCGCGTCCTGGATCAGGAGAATGTCCCCCGTCGCATGACGGATCCCCTTTTTGATGGCGGCTCCGTTGCCCTGATTGCGGTCATGGGAGAATACCCGGATGCCCGGAACCTTCGAGAGTTCTTCGCGGGTGTTGTCACTTGAGCCATCATCAACGACAGCCTCTTTTTCCAGGCCGAGAGGAAGAGACGCGCGTTTCACGGTCTCAAGGACTTCCTTGATCGTGCGTTCCTCGTTATAGACAGGAACCTGAATGGAGATCTTTTTGAATTTACTCATTTTTTGCATCCGGCATCTTTCGATTGGATAGCGCGCCACCGTTTTTCTAAAGAATCGACTCGGCCATTATGCTTAAAAACGACCAATTTTGTCCAGAGTTGCAATGAAAAAACTTATTGCGACAAGATCTTTTCGTCCAAAATCTTCTGCGCAAGCGCCTCGGCAATAAAACGGCATCCTTCGGAAGTAAGGTGGATGCCGTCCCGAGAGATCAACTTATCGGAGTGTTGCCGCTCAACGATTCTTTCAAGGTCCAAAAGATAAACACCCCGACGTTTTGCCGTGGTTCTAACGACATCATTATATGCGCGATGAACCTCAAGAAGCGTTTCTCTTGGAAAAGGGAAAAAAGGCGACGGTTCCCAGTTTTTAAGATCATGGGGCGCAGTTATGAGAATAACCTGTATTCGGCGGTCTTGAGCCAGATCGATCATGGCATTTAAATTCTTTTTATAATCGGGACGCCCCACTCTCATCTCGGGAGCGGATTTCTTTCGCAGAGAATCTTCCAGGGTGTTGTGAGTCATTCGATCAATAAGGTAGTGCATGAATTGAAAAAATCTGAACTTTTCCATGATGTTTAGGAGAAAAACCTGAAAACCGCTTAAAGAAGGGATGTTTTTATCTTCCTGAGCTGCAAGCCAATGGTCGTTCCATCCAAAATAAATCGTGAGAAGATCCGGGTTGTATTTTAAAACCACATGCTCGAGTCTTTTCAATCCTTGAAAGGAAGAATAGGATCCGACGCTTGCATTCAGAACTTCAATGCCGGGGTCCTTCATTTTTGTTCTCAAAAGATCCTGGAGAAAACCAGGATAGGCATAGGAATGAGCCCACGTCCATTGATTCGCATCAGCACACCCCTGCGTGCAAGAGTCGCCCAAGGCAGCTATCCTTTTTACACCCTTCGGCTTTTTAAGAGGGGTCGTGTTTTCAAAAGATCGAACAGGCACCCAGAATTGCGTCTGATCTTTCTTGAAACGGATAACACCACCATGATTGTTGTATTTTACAACGTTCTGGATCAGCAGGGGCGTGTCGGAATAGTTAACATCAATGGCTATCAGGATTATTTCGATAAGACCAAAGTACAAGATCATCGTCAAAATCGAAAAAAGGATTTTTTTTGAGTTATTCATAAAAGGGCTTAGCTTAGCGCTCTGCGTGGCATTCAATATACCATTTGTACAGCTGAATATACCATTCGAAAAACGTTGCTATTTTTATCGTGGTGTCACTTTTCAGTTCAAAGTCAACGATTACGGACCATTTGCACACCCGGTGTATAAATGGTCCGCGGGGCTTCAGGATTGTGGAGGAAGTGCCGTATATATAGAAAGCGTGGGTGTCGTTCTGTGACGGGTTTCGTATTTTGACCCGAGACGTCTGATGGTTGGCATAGGTCCTATAATCTTTTTGTGTTTGGCGTAGAAATTTCGCTAATGAGACGCGCTAATGAGACGCTGAACTTGACAAGAGTTGATAGTTCGTGTAGGGTTCTACTAGGAGCAGCAGATGCAAGCTTGAAAATTTGGTGTAAAGGGTAAACCCGTCGAGAGGCGGGGACACAAAACCGTGCATCCTAAGGAAAGGACAGGCAGGTTACCACCATAATGAGAAAGAAAGTAGGACGTGAAAAAAGTTCATGCTGCGTAAGAAGCCAGACGGATAGGTTTATCTGTCGGGCTTTTTTTTCTGCCAACTCAAAAGTGCCAGGCACTTTTCAAAATGAGGCAGTGACCAGTTCCATGGACACACGTGGGACAATGAATCAAAACGGCAAAAGTGCCACCCATTTTTTCCGGTTATCCCTTGGAGGGCTTTATGCCTAGATTCCCAAGGATTCATTTAGAAGACGCGGTCTACTCCATTCAAATGGAAGGCCCGTCCGGGGAACCTATCTATAAGGATGCCGAAGATAACGAGAAATATTTAAGCATCCTCTTCCAGGCCAAAAAAGAATTCGGCTTCAAACTTTTCTCCTACGCTCTCTTACCCGATCGCATTCATCTCTTGATCGAGCCCGTCGAGGACCATTCGGTTTCACAGATCATGCAGAAGATCACGCCGAACTACACCAAATACTACAACAGTAAATACGGCCGCAAAGGACATCTTTTCCCCAAACGGTTCCGTTCGATCTATGTGGAGCGCAACTCGTTCCTTGCACGTGTGACGCGTTTCATCCATCTCCTGCCGCAAAGGGCAGGGCTTGTGGCCAATTTCCGGGAATATCCTTTTTCAAGCTATGCCGCCTATGTGCCGTCCACGGGTTCGTCCGCGGCGTTCTCCATAAAGGAAGAAACGAACGAAGTCCTTGCGTCGCTCGGGACGGCGGTCACCGAAGACCCGTACGAGCGCTTCATGCTTTCTGCGGATGATCAGGAGATCGAATTCCTCGAAAAGAAATTATCCCGCGGCTCTTTCTTGGGCTCGGAAGAATTCACGGCGAGGGTCCGCCGGGGGATTGCCCTGCATGCCGCCCAAAAAAGCGAGGCAGCGCTCGCGGAAGAAGTGCTCGCGGAAGCGACGGTCCTCTCAAGTCCGTCACTCGAAGCGCCTGTTTCCAGCGACGGATGGAAAATACGGCCGCTTATTCTGTCAGGGGTTCTTTTCACGACGGTCGCGCTGAGCGTCTTTTCCACAGTCCAGGATCACCCGACGCAGCCGGTCGCAAACGTGGCCGCTTCCGTAACGGAGAAAAAAGCTCCGGCCACAAAAGTGATCGCGAGAGGGACGCCGTTTACATTCAAGAAGCCGATCGAAGGCACGATTTGGGAAGTCGAGATCTATACGGTCACGCAGGACGGAACCACGAAGCCTATCAAGGACAAGATCCGGTTCAACGGCAAAGAGTTCGAGTCCTACTATTTTTCAAGCCAGGGTTTTAGTCCTTCCAATTACACGGTGAACGTTCGCGACAACGGGGCCATCACCTGGGAAACGATGCAGCGGAACCCGAAGGGCGAAGTGATCAGCTGGCGCGGGGACCTGGAAGGAGGGCGGATGGAAGGCGTGATGAACTATCAGGTTTCAGGAAAAAATACCCAGAATTTTTCATTCTTGGGCAACGACATTGTGAGGATAAAAAATGGATAAAATGATAGACCAGAGACAAGAGACCAGAGACTACCGACAACCACGGCCCTTTAGCTATAGTCTGCAGTTTGTGATCTGCAGTCTAGCCATGATGGTTCTTTTTCCGATGGTGGGACATGCCGCGACGGATGCTTCGGATACCACCAGCGATGCCAAAAGCAAAGCGTTGACCCCGTTCGAGAGAGCGATCGAGGCTGGCAAAAGAGTGTCAAGCCAGGCGCTTTCCAGCAAGCCCAAAGAGACGGACGAGACGCCTGCACAGAGCGAAGCCTCCCAAAAGGAACTCACGCCTTTCCAGAAAAAGATGGCGGCCATAGCACAGGGGGAAATGTCCGGTACCACGGAAAACAGCCTTTCTGATTTTACAACCACGGCCGCGCCTGCCGAGAAAATATCCGCCACCGCAAAGAAAACAAGCGCCGTGAAAAAAGCAACTGCTGCGAAGGCGAAAGAAGAAAAAGAAGAAGTGGTCGATCCGAACGCGCCGAAACCGGTTATCAAACGGACATCCGGCACCGTGACGGGCATCAATAATCAGGGGATCGCCATTGAGTATGCCGAGGACAAAGACAAAGGAGGCATGGAGTTCTGGATCAATTTTGACAAGAAAGTCCAAAAGGCCGGAGGCCTCCGAGAGCTATCGGGGCTTGGGATAGGCGATACGGTGAACGCCGTTTATGACGAATATCCCAATAAGGCGAAAAAACTGACAGAAATTACGCTTCTTAAGAAAAAACCGAAGGAAAAAGGGGCGGCATAGATGACCAGAGACGGAGGAATGGAAAACCGGATGGCGGATGGCGGATGGCAAGTCTCTTCGTCATTGCGAGGACCTGCCGTTTGTCCCGCCAACGGCGGGACGGCAGGAACGAAGCAATCTCGGGACTCAGAGATTGCCACGCCTCGCTTTGCTCGTCTCGCAATGACCACAGGTCTTTCATTCGCATTCTTTCTCGTCTTTTCCTGCATTTTTAATTCTTTTATCCCTTCCGCCGAAGCGATGCAGATACGGCGCGTCCAGCGCGGCACCGCTCAATTTGATAGCGCCGACGGTTCTCAAAGCGTGACCCTGACTTATCCGGTGGATACGACAAAATCCATTATCCTTCTTTCGAAAACCGGCAATGTGTCTACCGCGGATTCTAACTACTTTTTCACTGCGAAGTTCTCCGATGAGCAGACGTTCACTATTGACCGCGTCGGCGGCAGTGTCGCGGCAAGTCCGGTCTGGGAAGTGATCGAGTTCGCGGAGGGCGTCGAGATCCAGACCGGTGAAACCACGATGCAGCCTACCGGTACGGCCAAATTGGTGAAGACGATCGGTATCTCAGGCATTAATACGGCCACATCGCTGCCGATCGTTCAGGTCCGCGCGCCTTTTAGCGACGGCAACCAGACGGATCAACTGCACTTTCTTCCGACGTTTCCGGACGCCTACACGCTCAGAATCGAACGAAGAAACGCGACTGGAACGAAGGGTATTAACATTGTTTGGTACGTCGTCAATTTCCTGTCGGATGTGACCGTTCAAACCGGCTCCCTCATCATTCCGGCGGACTCTGCTGCTGACGGCGCCAGTTATGTAGACAAGACCGTGACGGCTGTGACAAGCCCCGTGCTTTTCACTTCTTTTGTCGGCGGAACAGCGATCGCTGGTATGGACGACGCGGAGTTTACACTTGGGGAGTACTGCGCGCCCAATGGCACATGGCTTTACGATGGCACCGCTTGCGCGGCCACTCCGACCGTTCGGTTCCGCCGGTACAACAACACTGCGACCGTCGGTAATGAAGTCTATATTCAGTATTATCTTCTCGATTTCGGAGGAGAAGGCCCTCTTGCCCAGTCGGGAAATATGACCTGGGCTTCTCCCTCAAGCAACACGCTCACGATCCTCTCGGCCAACAGCCGCACGATCGATACCCTGGCGAACGGAGGCATTGTGGACAGCGGCGGTCTTGTCAAGATCAAGACGACCGCGAACCACGGGCTTTCGACGGGAGACTTTGTTACGATCACCGGGGCCACGGCGGGTTCCATAACGCTCAACACAACGAGCGGCACCGGCATTCAGAATCTCACGCCGATCAGGGTCCGGTGTACTGCGAACCACAGTTTTGTGACAGGAGATCAGGTGTATTTTACCGGAATTACCGTGACCGGTTACAACCTCAATACGACGAGCGGCACCGGTGTTCAGGACACAACGCCGATCCGAATCCAATTGACCGCGAACCATATTTATTCCAATGGCGCTCAAATATATTTTACCACGAACCCCACCACCCCCACTTACGCGATCGAGACTCAGGCTAACGGCGGCGTTCAAAATACCACGCCGATCACGATCAAGACTACCACCCCGCATCCTTTCACTACCGGCTCAAGGGTCGGTATTGACGCAAACGTTTCCCTTACTGCGTTACGCACCACCCGCTGGTTTGTCACCAAGATCGATAACTACACATTTACTCTGAATGGCAGTATCGCCATAGGTGCCGGCGGCGGGGGGAATGTGCAGACTAACCTTGGGAATGCCCCTACCTTTAGCCCTTATGGAATCGCAAGCGCGGCGAACGGCGGCGTTGCGAACACGTCCCCGATCACGATCAAGACGGTTCTCCCTCACCCCTACGCAACCGGCTCCAGGGTCACTTTTGACGCAAGCGTTTTGCCTATGGCGTTGCAGAACACATTCTGGAACATCACCAATGTGAGTGCTAACCAATTCACGCTGGACAATAGCACGGCCCTCGGCGCGGGCGGCGGCGGCAATGTGCTGTCTGCCGCTACGGTCGGAAGCTACGCCTGGAAGATCAATACCGGAGCAAGCTGTACGGGAACGGCCTGCGCGGCGAACCAGATTGAATTGAGGAACAGCGTCAGGAGCGGCGCGGCCAACAGCGGGACGCTCTATCCTTATATTTATATAGGCGCCGCCTACAATGTATACAAAATTAACACGGGGAACGATTGTACCGGGGGAGCTTGCGCACTCACGGATTTCCAATTGCAGGATACCGTTGCAGTGGGCGCGGGCCGAAACGGGACCGCATTTTCCAACGCGGCTGCGGGCATTAACAAAAGCTGGAACATTACCTACGTGAGCCCCAACGAGTTCACTTTGAACGGAAGTGTTGTCGTGGGTCCCGGCGGCAATGGGACGATCGTCGGCGGCAATCTTGTCGGGATCAATAAACGCTTGAACGGTCAGCCGATCCGGATCAACACGACAGGGGCCCATGGATTGAACACGGGCGATATTATCCATATCCAAGGTTCCGGGGATCTCTCCATTGAAGGGAACTGGCCCGTGATCGTTAACGATGCCACGTCCTTTTTTCTGTCCGGTTCGGATTCGGAATTTCTGGCGGCTAATAATAACGGGGGCAATATCCAAAAGCCGCAGACCAGCGGCGCCCTGACCGCCATAGTTCCTACGCGCTCATTCGATCTTCTCGATGTGACCGCTACGGCTCTCGCGACGACAAATAATACTTATGTCACTCTTTACCGCCATGCGGCCGATCTCGCGATCGCCGGTTGGCTCAAAACCGATCCTTCGAATTCCGATACCGCATCCGCACTCTATGAAACAATGCGCGCCTACAACATAGGGATTGTCTCGCCGTGCAATATCCCGAGCAGCGTGGTTTTTAACGTCGCGGAACTCGGTCCGGTGAAGATCCAGACCCCGGACGGACTTGAGATCAACGCGGCGAGTCTCGCGGTCGGGACTCCCTTTAATGTTACATGGGCAAATTCCGCGGACGCGGACGCACATAACTGGAAACTGCAGATGTCAGTGGGGGGTGGCGGGTTCAGTGATCTTACAACCGGCTGCATCTCGCCGGGGTACAGTTCCTCTTGTTCTGGGACGGGAAACCTTGGCGCTGGGACGATCTCATGGAACGTCCCGGATAATATCAGCAATAATGTCAAACTCCGGATCATCGATACGACTCTTTCTGTCCCCGAAGTGAGAAGGCGCGATACTTCGAATAGCGCGTTCACCATCCGCGGCTCCGTGAGCGGCGTTTATCTGCAGAATCCATCCACGCTGGTCAACAGCACGACGAATCCTCTTAATGTCGGCGCCACAAACGCTGTGATCTATTGGTCGCATACCGGGAGCATCGGGAATGTAACCATCGAACTGGATTCGAACAATGATGGCACGTATGAAACCGTGATCAAGGATTCGACTTCCGGGACCGCCAATTCCTATATAGCGTCCTCATGGACCGTGCCGGACGCTACCTCTGTAGTCGCCAAGGTTCGCGTGAGGGAGCTATCTCCACCGACGGGCGCAACGGACCAGGGGATAAGCTCCCCGTTCGAGATCCGGCCTTCGGTCACGGTGATGAAGCCCACGGATACCGACGAAATGCTCCGCGGCCGGACCTTTCAAAGTGTCACCTGGTGTTCGGGCGGTACCTGGGGCGCTGGAAATTCGAGCCCTGTGGATCTTTATTACTCGACGAATAATGGCGCCGCTTACGCTGCGATCACTGGCGGCGCGAATGTGACCCCGACGGCGGTGATCCCGAAAGTCCTCTGCACGGGAGGTTCGCTTGAAAAAGAATGGAAATGGGACTGGGCGGTCGATCCATCAATCCCCCCGACGACCGGCGGCAAGATCAAGGTCGTTAGAAGCGGTGATGATCCCAATAGCGTTCAATCGGTGGTGGACACGGGTCCCGATACGGGCGATGGTGCGTTTACGATTGTTTCTTCCATTGCTCTCGGGGATCCGGCCACCACGGTGCCGTTCCGTGTCGGCGCAGGGACACCTATCGTGTGGACTCATATGGGCGGTATTTCCAACGTTTGTTTGAAATACACCACAAACTGGTCGGGATGCAGCAGTGAAACGCCCCAGCTTGATCCCACTTCCTGCTGGCCGAATATACCGGGTTGCTCGAACGCGAGCGCCGGGACGAGCGGGGCGTCTTGCACCTTTACACCCGACGATACAATTGGAGATAACGTTGGTATCCGCGTGGTGGATACGGCAAGAGCCGGCCTCGTGTTTGACAGTAAGGGTTCTTACAAAATAAAAGGGTTGGTCACCGTCCTGCAGCCGGGCACCGGGAACCAGGGGACTAACAGCTGGCGGGTCGGTAGTGCACAGACGATCCAATGGCGGAACAACGGGACGATCAATAACGTCAATATTTGCTTAATTTCAGGCGGCGGCGGAAGTTGCATCGGTCCTAATATCGCGACCAATCGTCCGTCCCCCAAAGACACCACCAATACTTATCCTTGGACCATTACGGACGCGATCAGCCCCGGTGAAAACTATAATATCAAGGTCTATGATCCTGCGGACCCCTCGCTGATGGGGGGGGACTTGACTGGCGGAGTCGCGAATGCTTCCGATACATTTCATATCAGGGCGGCGATCTCTAATGTTGCGGCGGATCAGCTTGTGTACCAGCTTGGGGATACGGCCCATGTGACTTGGAATGTTGCGCCAGCAGCTTCAACGGCCACGGTCAATGTTAAATACTGGAAAGCCGGCACTCCCGACGTTTGGGCGGGATGCAATCCTCTTACGGCGGTTGCTTCTGCCGGGGCATTCAATTGTCAAATTACGGATAAGAATACTTTGGGCCTCAACGCCGTAAAGTTCCGCGTGGAAGTTGCGGGAGATGAAGCCAATACCTACAATGATTCATCGCCATTTACGGTCAAGGGAAGTTTGGTCTTGAAACCCGGGACCGCGGCAAAGATCGGCGGGACATGGACGATCGGGACTCAGTATACGATCGAGTGGATCGCGAACGGAAATATCGGAGACGGCAAGGTCCAGTACACGAAGAACGGCTACGAATGGCTGGATGTCAAGGACGTGACGATCAATGACGGCAACGGTTCTTATACCTGGTGCGTCGGTTACACGGATGGTTGCGGCGGGACGGATTCCAGCGCCGCTCACAATAAAGATCTCGTGATCGACTCGGACCGCAACCCGGCGATACGGGTCAAGATCACATCGGCAAGCGACAGCGATATTAAAGATTGCACGGGTTCCGGAGATTGCACAACCGGGACCGCACTTGTGATCCAGAAACAAATCTTTGGCGTTGACATTGAAAAGCCGGTTGGGGTCCCTGTCACAGTGGTGAAAGTGAGCGATCCGGCGGACCAGAGCACGTTCGCAACCATCAAATGGACGACCAAAGGAAAATATCCGATGGAAGTTCTGCTTCGATACGATGCGGGCGCCGGGTGGACCAACGTGAATCCGCAAGGAGCGCCTTTAACGGACGTGCAAGGGTATCTCTGGCAGGTCCCGGACGAGATCGGCCACAACACGATCAAAGTTCGGGTGGAATCCAATGATGCCGCCGAGGTTTACAGCGACTCGGGGCTTTTTACGATCCAGGGTTGGCTCCAGGCGGTTTATCCGACAGCGGCGAGCACGCTGGTGGTGGGAACCCCCGTAACGGGCGGCCTCCAGTACAAGAAGTTCGGGACACTTGGCAACCTCGAGATCATCTATAACCACGCCGGGAACCAGACCCTGATTACTCCGGGGCCGACGCCGGGACCCGAGGGGACCAATCAAGCCACCGCATTCGACTGGACAGTCGTGGCGACGGATTCGCTCGGTGGCAACGTGATCGATACCGGAGGCAACAAAACCAGCAAGTTCACCCTCACGGGTTTGAGGCAAAAAGGAGATCCGAACCTTGAAGCGACGATCGAAACCCCGCTCTTCCAGATCCGAGGAGATTATTATGACGGTTCGTCTTCCAAGATTGTTAAAGAACCCGGCGGAGGGGAATCCTACGTGGTTGGTACCACTCAGGTGGTCCGGTGGAAAACGCGCGGTAATGTCGGTAATACCCGTATTCGTTTAGATTTGAACGAAGGTACAGGGGTCGATGGTGTTCAGGACACCTCGGATGATTACGCCGTGACCGTGCGCCGCCCTGATGACAAGTGCGGTTCGCCGCCGTGCTACGCGGAATCAGTACCTTACACGGGGGATGGAACGGACGTGGACGGTTTCTACTACCTTGAATGGGTGGTCCCGAACAATACGACGACGAAGGCAAGGATCCGTGTCGAGAGCATCGCGAATCCCTACGATGCGGCGAACCCCATGGCGACCTACGCGACAACCGATACGAACAATTTCTATATCCGGCCTGGTGTGACTGTGCTTATTCCGAACGGGATTCAAACGCCGCAATGGAAGACGGGAGAACAGAATAAGACTATCAGGGTGAGTACGACCGGTGATGCGAAACTCGATGTATGGATCTGCTATAACAATGCATCCACGGCGTGGCCGGATTGCACGAGCAAGGTCGTGCTCGCGACCGCGCAACAGGTTGCTGTCGGAAATGCCGACTTCGCATGGAATATCCCCAACGACTTTAGTACCGAAAATGCCATTGCCCGCGTGCAATGGTCTGACCGGACCTCGGTCAGCGCTGAGTCGGCCGCTATTTTCAAGGTCAAAGCTGCTTTAAGCGTTACATTCCCGAACCAGTTCAGCGATGAGATCGTAGTCGGGAGCGCTGACGCTAGCAATGACATTACTTGGACCGCGATCGGCGTCGGCCCGAGCGATACAGTGAAAATCAACGTTTCGACGGATGGAACGACTTGGAACGACGGGACCCCGACCTATGCCAATCTGGGAGGTCTGATCGTGGGAGCAGCCTCCGCGACGAGCGGTGTTTATACTTCCTGGACGGTTCAGGATATTATGTCCGATTCCGCCAAGATCCGGGTTTGCAAGAACGAGGGCGCTGCGACGGGCGAAGCGTGCGCAACTTCGAATGTTTTCAATATTATAGGTTCTATCTCTTCCGTTTATATCAAGAACGCAGCCAACGATCCCGAACCGCCCAATCCGGTGATCGATCTTTCTATTCAGGCGAAGGACAAGGTCATTACTTGGAAATATACGGGAGGCCTTGACAAGGTCAATATCGAGTACTCTATCAACGCGAGCGCTGGATCGCCTACATGGTTTCCGGTGATCGGGTGTCAGGAAGTATCCGTGGGGACCGGCGGAAGCGGATCCTGCGTCTGGGACCCGACCTCGGGTATCCCGGGGCCGCCTTCTGCGGACGTCAAGGTCCGCGTTTCCAACAAACAGCGTCATAACCCTCCTCCGGACAGCTGGAAAGATCTGACGACGGTCGGAACGCAGACCCATAGCATTATCGGAAGCATCACGGCAGTAGGGATCGTGCCGGATTCAGACGGATCCGTCCTGAGGGTGGGCGGAAACAAGTCGATCCGCTGGAAGCAGAACGGCGGCATTACAAGTTTCGATATCAAATACCGGGTCAACGGGGGAAGCTGGCTTGGGACGGGGCTCAGCGGGGTCGCAGGTGCGGAGAACGGAGGTTACCTGACCCAGGAATGGACCGGGATCCCGGACAATATTTCCAACGATGTGGATTTTCTCGTTGCGGACCACAATAACGCTGCCAAGGTCCAGTGTGCCAGCGACGACAACGCCACAGGTAAGTGTTCCGAGGGAAGCCCGAACGGTTATATTCTTAAAGGCCAATTGAGCATTGGGTCCCCGGTTGTGACGGATAACTGGACCATCGGCGCTACGCCGAGTCCGTCGATCCGTTGGAGCAAACAAGGAAGTATCGGGGATCTCAAGATCGAATACTCGACGACCGGGACCTTCACGGCAGGGGATTACTCGGGCGGGAACGTTTACACGATCGAGAATTCTTACCCGTCGGGCAATGACGGGGTTAACAATTATGCTTGGCAGATCGGTATCATCGGCGCGAACCGCAAGATCTCGGACACGGGTAAGATCCGCCTTACGACCGTGAGCCAGCCCGTAGGCGCGGAACTGGATATTTCAAGCGCTGCGTTCAAGATTCGTCCATCCATTGATTCGATCGACAAGCCGGTTGTCGGAGGCACTCCCACCGTATGGTACGCGAACGATACGGATACCGGTCAGACGATAGAATGGGTTTCTAAAAGCGGCACCAAATCGAACGAGGTCGTTCCGACCTGTATCGTGGAATATTCGGCGAACGGCACAGACTACGACACAGTCCCCGGTGGTGGCGCGGTGGCTTGCGGGCAGGGAGGGCATAGTCTCTTGTGGACCCCGATGGCCGATCTTCGGAGCACCACGGTCCGCGTTCGGGTTTCCTATAATGATTACACCTCCGTGAATCTTGACAGCGGAGGATCGTCGCAATTTTTTACAGTCAGACCTAAGGTCGTCGTGACTCCAACGCCGGACGCCAACACGAGTCTTTTGGTGGGTCAGACCTACAACAACCTGATCAAATGGACCTATTCGGGGAGCACCACGAACCGCAAAGTCGAGGTCCGGTATTTCCCTGGGAATGGTCTGATCGCGTCTAATGTTCCGGCGGCCAACGGCGCGACGGGGGTTACCTGGACCAGCGTGGACGATATCATAGGTACGAATGTGACGGTCAAGGTGATCGATATGGATTTTAACGCGTCGCAGGGCGAATCGCCCCAGTTCAGGGTCGCCGGGAACCTGGTGCTGACGGCGCCGGTGCTTAATCAAAAGATCGTAGCGAGTTCGGCGACGAATACGATCGGATGGAATTTTTGGGGCTCGAACCGAACGGTGAGTGTTTACTACGATCCCGACGACGCGTCGAACAGCTGGACTTTGATCGGATCGAAGGACCAGACGGGCGGCGGAGCGAGCGGGAGTTCGACCCTGAATTGGGACATGAGCGTGGATCCGGCGGTGACGCTGGTGGGTGCCCGTTACCGTATCAAACTTGAGATTCAGGACCCGGACAGCGGGTTGAAGACTTCGGCGGTGAGTCCGCTTTTTAAGGTGATCGCCGCGGCGAGCGTGACGGGCCCCGTCGCCGGAGAGGTGATATACGCCGAGGATCCGAGCACACAAGTGACGTGGAACAAGACGGCGGGTACCGGTCTTTACAAGTGGCATGTTTACTATACCAATAATTCCGAAGCGCAGCCACCGACCTGGATTCGGGTGACGGACGCGAACGGTGTGAACGGGTCGCTTACCGCTTTTGATTGGAACCCGGTTCCGAGGGGATATAGCGATCTCGAATCCACGGATCAACGGGTGCGTGTGGTCCAGTTCTACGACACGACTCCCGCGACGGATCTTGATAATTTCACGCCGGAGGAGGTTGGGGCCATCGCGATCGGCACGGGAAGCCAGATCAAGATCAAAGCGAAACTAGCGGTCACGCGTCCGACGAACAACATTTCGTGGAATGCGAATACGACGGAGCGGATCAAGTGGACGAAGATGGGGGACGTTCACTCGGTGGATGTTTATTATTCTCCGCTGGGAGATTTTTCTGAGAACAGCGGAACCGGCTACAAGATCAACACGACGGCTGTGAATGTCGCGGATGGTTGTGAGCCGGGATGCAAGGACGGCAGCGATTATTTTTTTGATTGGAACATTGTTGGAGCGACGCCGTTGACGGCGGGGTATGCTGG
>Ga0182027_10001085_pt1 | contig 45817 bp, 37 predicted proteins | sample 712E1DmetaG_FD_121300 | JGI IMG/M metagenome (GOLD analysis project Ga0182027, IMG submission 121300) | Permafrost microbial communities from Stordalen Mire, Sweden - 712E1D metaG (Illumina Assembly) | ecosystem: Environmental > Terrestrial > Soil > Wetlands > Permafrost | place: Sweden...
CACAAGTCTCGGTTGCGGCCCGATAATCCGGACAAACACGTGATCACCGATGATGCCGTGCGTCGTGTCCGACGCGGTGGCCGTAATCAGGCCTTCCTCGCCTGCGGAAACGCCGACCGCATCGTAGTAGATCCGCTGCGCGTTGGTGTTGTGCATGATCGCGTGTAGGGTACCCGTGGTCGACCAGGTGCTGTATTCCGGCGCCTGGCGCTTGTTGCCGTAGATGTCGTAGCCCGCTGCGCAGATGGTCTTTGCGCCGTCCGGGTAATGGAGTAACAAAGAATCGCCGATATCGTTGCCCCGCGTGTCTTCGAGCCTGATGGATGCAAGCCGGGCCGGCAACAGCGCAAAAGCCTCTGATGCGGCCTTGAGTCCCGCGAGCTTGACGAAAAGCTGCTGCACGCTGTCACTCGTAAAGGGCGCATTGAACAGGACGATGCGGACCGTATCGGCGCCGTTATCGAAACATTCGGTCTGCTTGACCGAATCGTCAGGATAGTTGTTCAGGCGGACCGTGTTGCCGTCGACCGTAATGGCGGCGGCCGGCCGTAGCCCGCTGCCGAGCAGGGTCTGGAACACCGCAGGCCCGTGGGCCGAATCCGGCGCATAACAATAGGTGCCGGGCACCAAACCGGTCCTGTTGGATATCCTGATAACTGCGACGATCGTGTCCCCGGCAATGCGTTTTTCCGGCGGCGTCAGGATATCGAATTGCACCCTATTCGGCGGACCGGCGGTAAACACGACGTGAAGCGTATCCGGCAGGGTCGTGCCGTCGTCGGTGCCGGTCGTCACCCTGATGATACCGTTTCCGGTAATTGACGGATAAAAAGTCCAAGCGTCTGCCATGTCGGGAGCGGGCGGAGAGGTCGCGATACCGCCGGACATCTCCCATTTTGCCGACGTGATTTCCCACGTTTTAGTGTCCGACCGCAACCCCTGAACGCCGAGCGTCGTGTCGTCATTGGTCGTCATGGCAAGCGAGCCAATATGCACGCTGTCGCGCACGACAATGCGCAGTGCTTCATAGTAGTAGTTGACGACGATGGCCATCACCGAGTCCGTGAGGACCGGCATGTCTCGGTCCGTGGCTCGGACAACGGTCCTGCCGGATGCAGCAACCCGGCGTATGACTCCTTCGCCGACACTGGTCGATCCTTCCTCGACAGATACGATTGACGTGTCCGCGCTTGTCCATGAGGTGTGAAGGGAATAATTGACAAAATTGCCATAAGCATCGCGGATAACCGCGTAGACGCGGCCGAACGTCGATTTGCTCGTAATGGTGATGCTGTCGACCGGATTGTCCTGGTTGGGGCTGACCTGCCAGTTCGGGTTCGGCTCAATCACCAGATGGCCGGACTTGCCGGGTTTTATGGACAATTGCACCGTGTCGTACAGATGACGTTTCAGGCTGTCGATGAAGGTCGCGATGACATAGACGCTGTTGTACGCACGAGTCGACGCAAAAGCGGATTGAAAGCCCACGATCGAGAACAGGCTGTCGGTGGGCGGCTTTCCCTGAAGCTGTTCGATTCTCCAGAAGATCTGGGCCGAAACGCTCTTATATTGTTTCAGCCAGTTATTGTTATTGTCAAGAACTCGCGCGGTCATGGAGAAGGTATCTCCGGCGGGCACTTCAATGGCCGAAATAGGTCCGTCAAGCGGTACGGTCTGGGCCGTATCGCCCGGGTACAGCACGAGTCTCACAGGCAACCCGACTCCGAAATGGACCAGTACCGTATCCGGCGCAGACGCGGCCATGGAAACGATGACCCGGCCCGTTCCCGTGTCCTTCGGCCCGAATGTCCAGCTCGACGTCTGAGACGGCGCTGAAGGATTCGTCGTGATCGAACCCAGAAGTTTCCAGTCCGCCGCGACAAACTCCCATTGTTTGTTGTCCGACCGCTTGCCCTGTACGAGTATCGTGGTATCTTGGTCGATTCGCAGCAAGAGCTGGTTGATCGGCACGTTGTCCGGCGTCACGACCCGCAGCGAATCGTAGGTTACGTTGCTTAATGCTATGGCGACAGTGTCTGAGAGCGAAAAATCGGCATTGTGCACGATCACCATGGTGCTGCCGGCGTTGCCTTTCCTGAACACGATTCCCTCGCCGAGCCCGGTCACGCCGGACCGCGTGTTGACAAGCGAAGTATCGAGACTCTGCCAGATCGCCTGCGAATAGGGGCCGATGAAGTTGCCGTAGCGGTCCCGGAGCACGGCGTACGCGTACTTGACCGTGTCCGCAGGGCCGAATTGCAGCGCACTGACAGGGTTATCGGCATTGGGTGACGTTGCCACGCCATCCGGCCTGGACTCGATGACGATGTGATCTCCCGCACCCGGTTTCACGTATATCTTGACCATGTCGGAAATCAGCGTGCCGCCTGCGGCAAGTTCGGCGATCACATTCACGGTGTTATAGGCCCGTGTCAGAGTGCCGGTCGTGAAGTATCCCTGGCCCGTTGACAGCGTTCCGGTGGGCGGGTTTCCCGCGAGTTCTTGAATTCTCCATGTGATGGGGCTGGGATTTTTCTCAAAGTCCGGCAGCCAGCTGTTGTTTTGGTCGAAGACCTTCGCAAACAATGGAAGGGCGGTTCCCGCAACGATCGTGTCGTTCACCGTAGGGTCAGGATATTTGTCCGTCGCCTGCGGCTGGCCCGCTTTGCTATAAATCGCTAGGTTGCGGGCTAGGCCGGGCGGAAATACCGCAACGATCGTGTCGGTGACCACGGCGCCTCCGGTGCCCGTCCTTGCTATCGCGATCTTCCCGTTTGCAGCAGCGACGGGCCTGAACGTAAAGCTCTGAGCAAGCGCTGGCGCCGGCGGACTGGTCTGTACCGTGATGGTCTGCCAGGTCACCGCAACGCTCGTCCAGTTCTTCGTGTCCGACCGTTTTCCCGCGGCAAAAAGCGTGGTGTCCTGGTCCGTCCGCACCAGGAGCGAATCGATGTCTTTCAGGCCATTGTCATTCACCATTATTTTTACTGAATCATAGGTGACTGATGTGACGCGTACGTCAATGGAATCAGCCATGGCGCCAAGCACGGCAACCACCCAGCTCTGACCGTTTGCCATTGCCACGCGCGAAATGGTCGCCATACCGATGCGGGCGGCCGGTCCTGCGGCGACCGCAGCGGCCGACGTATCGCGGCTTGTCCAGACTGCGGAATCCGCGTGTCCCGCATAGTTGCCGAACTGATCGCGGATCACGGCATACACCGGCACACTCGTCTGGGACGACTGGATTTCGATTCTTGATAAAGGATCATCGGCATTGGGACTGCTCGAGCTGTCCGGGCTTGCCTCAATGACGATATGCGACGGCGAACCCGCGGTCACGCGGATCCGGATCGAGCTTTGGAGCCGAGTGGCGCCCTGGCTGTACGTTGCGGTAATGGTGTAGGTCTTGAACGCCATTTTCGGCGTGAAGAGAACCTGGTGGCCGGATTGTGCGCTCAGGGTTCCCATGCTTGTCGTGAGTGGGGTGCCTGAGGAATCCTGCGCGGTCCAGGTGATTTGAGCAGACAGCGCGGGGTCGGTTTCATAGGCGGACAACCATACCGAAATGGGGTCGAAAAGCTTTGCGACCAGCGGCACGCTCGTCCCCGCCTGATACGAGTAGATGATGCTTGACAGATAAGGAGTATTCGAGAACTGGCTGCCAACCGGGCCTTCCTTCGGATAGAGCGCGATGCTGGCCGGGGCGCCTGGCCGGGCCCACACGGCAACGGTACAGGCCAAGGTCGACACTCGTGCAATCATCAGGCCGTGGCCCGTATCAGCTGGCGCGAATATCCAGCTGCTGTCGGACACGGGCGGCGGAGTCTGCGACCGGAGCGTTGCGGACAGCGCCCATGCGCCGTTCACCGGCACCCAGCCGTGATCGCCGAGCCCGTCGATGCGATGTCCTTCGAGACTGACGGTCGTGTCCTGGTTGACGGAAAGGTTCAGGCTGACAATTTTTATTTTCTGGCCACCCTGGCCGGTAACGATGCGGAGCGAATCAAAGGCGATGTCCGATACGACGACATGCACGGTATCGATGAATTTTGCGCCGGTGAAGTCGGTGCTGCGCGCGACCACCCATGCTTCCCCTGCCGGTCCCAGCTTGGACACGATGCCCGCACCCTGCGCCGCATTGCCGTTTGTCACAGACACGATTGACGCGCCGGAAAGCACGGACCAGTTTGTGTGTTGCGACGGGGATACGAAATTACCGTATGCGTCACGCAATATCGCATAGACCGTGTCTTTTGTCACGGACGCGGGTATGGTCAGATTGTTGAGGGGGTTGTCGTTTCTCGGGCTGCTGTTGACGTCAGGGCTGCCCTCGATGATCAGATGATTGGCTGAGCCCTGGTGCACGCACAATTGAATGGAGTCCCGAATAACGTTTGTCGCGTCCTCCGGATCGCGGAACGTCAGGCGAATCTTGATGCAGCCGTATGCCTTGGTCACGCAGATGTTGTTTTGCTCGCTGACCGTGTCAAAGGATATTGCATTTCCCATGGTGTCGAAAATTTCCCACTGGATGAGCGAGTCGTATTTCGGCTGAAGGCCGAGCGTATCGTCAAGGATATGCAATCTGAATTTCACACATTGCCCCGTGGTCAGCGTCGTGTCCTTGACGTTGATCGTGGTGTCGCGCGGATTGAAAAGAAGCGTGTCGGGCCTGACCACGATCTGGCTCGGCTTGGGCTTGAAGATATCCGTTGTTATCCGGATCGTTGATGCGGTGGTGTGCCGCTCGGCGTAGAAGAAATCAAACGAGTACGTTTTTCCTTTGACAAGGTTCAGTTTTGTCGCGGCGTTGTCGAGAATGATGGAGTCGCTGCGCGCCGAATGCACACCGCCGATATCCATTGCAAGCTGGCCATTGATGAACGCCCAGACGTCGTCGTCACCGGTGAACCTGAACACTTCACCGCCGTAGTACGTAAACGTCGTGTGAATCTCCATAGTGAACGAAAAATTATGCAGGTTTCCTGCGCCATCCCTTTTGCCTTCGTCACCATAGCCTTTTCCGTCAAGGAGAAAGAAAGACTGGTTGTTATACTGATACATTCCCCGGGCGGTGTCGATGAGCCTGAAGGGGAGCGAGTCGTAGATGATGATGTTGGTCATCGCATAATTGTCGTTATGGTGAGGTCCGACCCATTCGCCCGGACGTCCCATGTAATTGACCAGTCCTGTCCAGCCCCATTCGTTCTTGACAGGGTCGTAGGCGAACGTGGTCGACGGCGTGTCGGGTCCGGCCGCGCCACTGACCCTGAACCACTCGCCGATCCGATCGTTGCACGCCTTGTTCGCCTTGAACACGGGCTTTCTCCACGCGTCAAGGTAATTCTGTATCATGCCCGGCTGATATCCCGGATTGCAGGCTTCGAAATCGGGATTGCTCCCATTTGCTTTGTAATCGTAGAACGTGACCTTGACCCATACGGTGTCAGGATAACGCGCGGCGAGCGTCACGGTCGTCAAGACCACCACAAGCAGCGCGAAAAGGTAGGTTGGCTTCGTTTTTCTGGTTTTCATAATCTCTCTCCTTGAATTGGAACATATCTGCATGTATCGAAAAAGCTACAAATCTATTAAGCGTTTAAAATTGCGGACGTAGCTATCCCTTCCCATCCTAATTATACACTTACTTTCCAGTTTTTTTCAATCAAAAAGCGTTTTATTTGGTCCGTATCTATCATATTGAATAGTCGCCGGTTAAGATGGTTTGGTTCAAAATAGATCAAAATAGAAATTTGTGCCCCGGCCTAGCTTTGCCAACATTCAACCTTTTGCATTTTGTTTGGGGATCCATGAAGACCATGCCAATCCTCTCAATTGCATATTTGTTAGGGATGGAAAGCCTGGAGCGGGTGATTAGATATAAATTCCTTTATTAAGGTATGATTCTATATTATTATCTATATATGCGCGCGTGAAGATTCGTCGATCTTGATTTTCCGTACTGCTCGAATTTTTGTCTGGCGGCACAAGATGCATGGAACCCGGATTGCCTCGGGAAAAGGAGCAGGGTTTGCAAAACGGCGCCAATGAAAAGGATCTTTTGATCACGGCTTTGCACCGCGACATCGCCGCGATGCAAAGGCAACAGGACGAAAACGCACGGTTATATCAGGCCCTGCTTGAAATGTCCCCGGACATGATGTTCATCATCGGCAGGGATGAGAAATACCTCTTTGTCAATGATGCCGCAGCGGCCCTGGCCGAAAAGAAACCTCCAGAAATGGTCGGCAGGCTCTTGTCCGAGTTCTTTCCCGCCGACATCGCGGAGTACCATCTCGAACGGGTGAGAAGGGTGTTTGAAACAGGGAAACCTGTTGTCAACCAGGTTCCATTCCTGCTGCCCCCCCGCCAGATCTGGGCCGAAAGCCGGATGATTCCGGTCAAGGATGGGGCAGGCGAGGTCGTATCGGTCCTCGGGATAACCCGTGACGTGACCGACCAGAAGCTGGCTGAAAACGCACTTCGCGAGAGCGAGGAACGGTTCAAACAGGTCATCGAACAGATGCCGTATCCCGTAGAAATATTCTCGCCTGACGGCACCGCTGTCATGGTGAATGCGGCATTCCTGGATCTGATGAAGATCCCGTCGCCGGAGTTGGTCATCGGAAAATACAACCTGTTCTCAGATCCGATCGCAGCGGAAATTGGCATCATCGATGAGGTCAAGAAGGCGTTCAACGGATCGACCGTGTATCTTTCGGAACTCGCGTTTCCCATGGACAAAATCAACAAAGACTTGTTTGTCGGTAAGAATGTGACGGCATTTCTAGACACAACGGTTTTTCCCGTGTACCTCATGCCGGGTGAGCTTTTCCATGTGGTGGTCATATACAAGGACATCACCGAGCGCATGCAAGCGCAGCGCGCGTTGCAGGAAAACGAAAAGAAAATGCGCACCCAGTACAAGTGTTTTCCGGTGCCGACCTATACGTGGCAGAATTCGGGAGACGATTTCGTTCTGGTGGACTTCAACGATGCAGCCCTTCATTTCACGTCCGGAGCCCTTCAGAACCTGCTCGGGAAGAGCTTGAGCGAAGTGTTCAGTCACGACCCCAAGGTCCTCGGGGAGATGAGACGGTGCCTGAGAGAAAAAACCGTGTTTACCGTGGAATCGCCCTATGTTTTTCCGATTTCGAAAACCGAGAAATATCTGAACGTGACCTATGTTTTTGTCGAACCTGATTTGGTCATGGTCCACACCGAAGACGTGACAGAGAAGCAGAAACTCGAACAGGAAATCCGAAGGGCCGAACACCTGGAATCCATCGGTCTGCTCGCGGGCGGCATCGCGCACGATTTCAACAATCTTCTGGCCGGCATCTTCGGGTATATCGGTCTTGCCAGGGAGTACGGGAAAACGAATGAAAACGTCAAGGACTGCCTTGATAAGGCGATGCTGGTTTTCGGCCAGGCCAAGGCCCTGACGCAGCAATTGCTCACCTTTTCCAAAGGCGGTTCGCCGGTGAGACGGCTCGCGTCGATCGCCGAGATCCTGCGCGACATGTCCGCGTTTGTGCTGGCAGGCTCTGATGTCAAGGCAGAACTCTCCTTTCCCGGGGAACTGTGGGACTGTGAGGTTGACACCGGGCAACTGGGCGAAGTGATCAACAATCTCCTGATCAATGCCCAACAGGCCATGCCCGAAGGCGGGGTCATCGATATTATGGCAGAGAACCACACCGTCGTTGACCACTGTACGACTCCCCTGAAACCCGGCAAATATGTGAAGATCGGGATACAGGACCACGGCATCGGGATTCCGGAGAAATATTTGAGCAGGGTGTTCGATCCCTTTTTCAGTACCAAGCAGCAGGGAAGCGGCCTTGGCTTGACAATTGCATATTCTATTATCAAGAGGCATGATGGCCACATCGAAGTCCATAGCGAGCCGGGAAAGGGGACCATTGTGCGAATCTACCTCCCCGCATCGCGTGAGGCCGCGCACCCGGAACCGAGCAAGGACGGCGAGCCTCGGATGGGGCACGGAAGGATACTGCTGATGGATGACGAGGAATTCCTTCTCGACGCCATCGGCAAGGTCATCACGTCGCTTGGATACCAGGTCGACGGGGTAAAAAGCGGTCAGGATGCCGTTGAACTTTACAAAAAGGCAAAGCAATCCGCAACGCCGTTCGATGCCGTCATTCTCGACCTGACGATTCCGGGCGGCATGGGCGGCAAACAGGCAATGCAGGAGATTCAAAAGATCGATCCCGGGGTCAGGGCCATTGCGACAAGCGGCTATTCCGAGGACCCGGTCATTTCCGATCCCGCGTCCTCCGGTTTCCGGGGGGCCTTGCGGAAACCCTATTCGATCGAAGAACTTGGCGCCGTCATCGAGAAAGTCCTTTCCGAACCCTGAGCGTGTGGAAATGTTCTATTTTTATGCACCGTATGGCGACCTGAAGGAATCCCGGTTGTGGCGCGAGCGTTCATGAACCAATGTAAACAACTCTTTCTGCACATCGTCCCCTTACTCCTGTTCGTCGCGCCTCCCGTTGGCGCAGTCACAAAAATCGCGGTATTCCCCCTTGTTAATGTTGCCGCAGACCAGAACCAGGAATGGGGAAGCTATTGCGTCGCCGAAGGATTCGGCCGGTTCGCGCAGTATTGCCAGGACCTGCAGGTCCTGAGCCCGGCGTTTCTCTTCCAAGCGGATTCTTCCGGCTGGACCATGAACTCCGACAGCCTTCTCAAGATTCACTGGCTCAGATGGGGCTGGAACGTGGCATGCGGCGGCACCTACACCATCGAACAGGGAAGAATACGCTTCGATCTTCGGGTTATGTATTTGAAGGACGGCAAACCGCTGAAAAAGGCAATCAGTATGTCGGCGCCCGTTGATTCGGCCGACGCGCTTGTCGCCGGGCTGTTCGCGCAAACCGTTACCGGCTTCGGGCAGGCACTTTCCAAGGCCGAAGAGCGGGAGATTCGACGGCCGCTTTGTCGAAGTGCTGCGGCGCGAATGACTTTTTTTGCGGCGTACGGATTTGAAATGAGGGGCAATGCCGCTGCCGCGCTCACCTCCTACAGCAGATGCTGTGAACTCGATCCTTCATGTGCGTTTGCATATGCGAGGATGGCCCGGCTGTACCGGATCTGCGGATCGACCGACCGGGCCGGGGAATTTTACGGACGCGCCGTTTCCCTTTCCGCAGGAGACCCGCTTATCATTGCCGCGGCGGCCGATTACTATATTCGGAGCGAATCAGCGTCAAAGGCTCTGGATTTCATCAGAAAACACCGGGCAACTCTTGAACAAACCGCGGAAGGAATGACCGCGATCGGCACGTCGCTTCTGCTCTCAGGCGAACTCCAACGTTCCATATCGATGCTGACGCGGGCTGTCGCCAAGGGTCCCTCCGACCTCGAAACCGATTTCATTCTCGGCCGTGCCTACATGACAAGCGGAGATTTCGCGAAGGCCACGGACGTCTTTAACCGTCTTGTCAAGTATCAGCCGGACTGCGCTCGTTATTACGCCCTGCTCGGCGCCGCGTACCGGAGCACGGGACGCATCATGGAATCGCTCCGGATCCTGGAGCAAAGCAATGCCGCCAACCCGGGCAATGTCCCGCTCCAGGTGAATTTGGCGCAGACCTATTTCGACCTCGGGTGGTATGACAAAGCTGAGCTCATCCTGCTTGACGCATTGCGCAACAACCCCGGCATTACCGACCTGTACGTCGATCTCGGCGTGCTGTTCTGGCATACCGGGAAGAGGAAGGAAGCGGGCGACTATTTCGATAAGGCCTCACGCATGGGCAAAAACGTGCAATCCGCGATTAACAATGAGGCGAATATCCTCGTGCTGTCGGGCGATGCCGGCAAGGCCATCAGCCTGTACAAGAAGGCGGACCGCATCGGCGGCAAGAACGAGGCCATTCTGACAAACCTGGCGAAGGCCTATCTGGAAAAGGGCAGGCTTTCGGACGCGGCCGCCTGCTTCGAGGCAGTGCTCGCCCTGACGCCGGAAAGGCTTGACGTGTTGGAACAATGCGCGGCCATCGCGCAGCGGCGCGGCAAGACCTCGGACGCGATCAATTATTTCCTCAGGATCCTCGAAGTGTCGCCGCACCATAAGAAAGCCCTCACGAGCATGACGGCGATCCTGATGGAAAAGAAGCAGTACAAGGAGGCGATTGAGCCGATCGAAGCCTACTTGAATGATTTTCCTCTTGACAAACAGTTTCTGGTCCTGTGTGCCGAGCTGTACCGCAGCATGGGCTGGTATGAGGTTGCGGCGTCGAAATATGAGGCAATCATCAGGGATTTTCCGGATAATGCCGACGGATACCTTGGACTCGGCAAGAGCATGTTCGACCTCATCCAGTACAAGGACAGCAGAAACTATGATAAAACGATCTATTTCCTCAAGGCAGCTGCAGAGCGTGACAAAAGCGATCCCGAGCCCGATTACATCATGGGATTGATTTACCGCGATTACAAGAACTACGGCGAGCTTGCGCTTGACAGTTTCAAGTCCGCCCTGTCGAAGGCAACGGACCCTGCCATGAAGAAAACGTTGACAGACCTTATTGCGAAGGCGGGAAAATGACATACCGCATGCTTACCGTGCTTGTCGCCTCGGCCTTCCTTGGTACGTTGCCCGCATCGGGAGCAGGAAAAGCGACTTCCCGGACTCTCTCGCCTCACGACACTATTCCGACCTGGCTTGACACGACCGCGCCTGTGGTGCAGATACAACCGCGGGAGACGTATCATAACTCCATTTTCCATGTGACGTTCAAATCGAACAAACAGGCCACCATTTGGTTCTTTGCGAAAACGCCATCCTCGCCTGCGAAAAAGGACATGGAGCAGTACCGCGAACCCTTTACCGTCATGGAGCAGGGCATCACCCGGATCTATTTCCAGGGCGAGGACAATTTCGGCAACAAATCGCGGATCGATTCCATGGCCTATGTTTTTGACACCAGGCAACCTTCTATCGTCGTACGGCCCGAGCCCGGTCGCTACCGGACTCGGCTCACGGTGCACATCGAAGCGGACAAGCCTTGCCGTCTTTTCTTTTTTCCTTCCCTTATCGATACGGTGGGAAAGCCGATACCGGAAACGCTTGTTGTCCGTGATTCGCTGAGCGGGTACGTCGCGGCCGTGGACCGGGCGGGCAACAGGGCCATGACCAGGCGGCTGTCCTGGGTCGTGGACTCAACCACGATCCGCGTTGAGATCAAACCCAAAGAAGGGATTTACAACAATACGCACACTGAAATTTCCTTTACCGCGCTTCCGGCGGCAGAGGTGTTTTACTCTTTTGATCCCTCGGCGCCGCCGCATTTGTTCGGCAAATTCGATAAGTCCGTACGCTTGCCGTACGGTAACACCATTGTCCGATACTACGCGAAAAATGCCATGGGATGGGAATCCGACATAATGAAATCCGCATTCGTGGTGGATACGGTCCCACCAAAACTGCTTTTCGCACAAAGGAGCGGCCCGGGATTCGACACTTTGATTTTGTCAACTAAGAAACCGAGCAGCATTCGGTACACGCTCGACGGAACGTACCCGACGGAGACGAGTTCCCCCTACAGCATGCCTGTGCTCGTTCCGCGAAAGGGAAAATGCGAGTTCAAGGCCGTGGCCAGGGATCTGGCCGGCAACCGTTCAGAGTTGTTCGAATGGAATTACAAATACGACAAAACCCCTCCCGGAATTTCCCTGTCGAGCTTGGCCGGAACCTTTGCCGCTCCGTTTAGCGTGTTCGTGCGCACCTCAAAACCCGCCACTGTCCAGTACACGCTCGATGGCACGCCCGTGAACTCCAGGTCTAACCTCTACAAGGACGCCATACAGATCTCCAAGGAGGGAAGCACTGTCCTGCGCATCGTGGCCACCGACGACGCCGGAAACCAGAGTGAAGAGCTCCAGCAGGAATATGTCATCGACTCAAAACCGCCGGTTGTCAAGGCACGGGTCGAGGAGGACGTCCGGCAGAACGCCTTTCTGGTTACGCTGACAGCAAACGAACCGGCAGACATACGCTACGAAATTGGAGGCGCGGCTCCGACGCCGTCGTCGGCCCTGTACGGGGGGAAAATCGTGATGCGCATGGGACAGGTGTTGCGCTATTATGCGGTTGATAAAGCAGGAAACAGAAGCGAAGTCCGCGTCATGGACGATTTGAAAAAGCCCATCGTGTCCGTGTTTCCCGAGGGCGGGGTGCACAACAGACCGGTGAAAATTGGGTTTCATGGCAACGAGCAGACGCAGGTCTTTTTCCGTATCGCTCCGGACACCGTGTTCAATCTGTTCAAGGACTCCCTTGTCCTTGCGCGGGAGGGAACGTATACGCTCGAATACTACTCTGAGAGCCCAAGCGGACTCACCAGCCCCACACGCCGGGCCGAATATGTCCTCGATCTCACGCCCCCGCAGACGGATGTCATCGTGAAAAAGGGAAACAAGGACTCCGTGTCCGTGTTCTTCGAATGCAGCAAGAACGCGACGATCTATTACACCCTTGACGGATCGAACCCTGCCTATTCGGCCACGACGCGTACCGTCGGGAACAAATTCCTGCTTGCCAGGGACCGGATCAGCATCAAACGCACGGGCGATGTGAAGCTCGCGTTCTTTGCGGAAGATGCGGCGGGCAACCAGTGCCCGATCCGGGTACTTGACGTATTCAAACCGCGGGCGGTCCCGGACGTGCCGTCGGGACGGGAGAGGGTATATGACCGTGTCCTGTCCGTGACGCTGAATACCTTCGACAGCAAATCCGTGGTATATTTCGCCAGACACAATCACGTCCCGACCACGGATTCGGCCGTGTTTGCGCAGCCTCTCACGCTTGTCGCGTCAGACACGATCCAGGCGTTCGTGGTTGATGCGGCCGGATACCGCGGGCAAATCGATACATTTGTCTACCTCATCGATTTGCCGCCGTCGCCTGATTTCTCGGTATCTCCCCTGGAGGTGAAACAAGGCGTCGAGGTGACCTTTGACGCGTCCAAAACAATCGACCGGGAATCGCCGATCAGCAGGCTCAGTTTTCGATGGGACTTCGACGGCGACGGCAGGTACGAAACCCCGTGGAAACACGAGACGCTCGTCTCTCATACGTTTTTCAAGCCGGGCCGCTACAGCGTGGTGTTGCAGGTGCAGGACGATGGCGGCCGGACCGCGGTTGCGAAGCGGGACCTGCTGGTGACCGAGCTGTGTCCCTTGGGTATGCTTGCCATGACGCGCAATGACGGTTCAACGTTCTGCATAGACAAATATGAATGGCCGAACATAGATGGAGAAAAGCCCATGACATCCGTGTCCTGGGTCCAGGCAAAGATCTTTTGCATGGACGCAGGAAAGCGGTTGTGCACGGCGGACGAATGGACCACCGTGTGTCGGGGCCCGGGCAAATCCACCTATCCCTATGGCATGGCGTACGAAAAGGGAAGATGTCCGTCAGAAGGAAAGGGTCCGTGGCGTTCCGGAAAATTTGTCCTGTGCGGAGGCGCGGGCAGCCCCCAGGACATGGTCGGCAACGTCTGGGAATGGGTAGAGGACAAACGCGGGGATTATCCGGTCATGATGGGCGGCACGTTCAAATTTGGAGCCGCGGCAGATTGTTCACTATCATCAGAGGGCGGCGTGGGCCTCAAATCCGGCGATGTGGGGTTCAGATGCTGCAAGTGATACGACGGGCCCTTAGCGCTGCCCTTGTCCTGAGCGCGTGCGCGGGCGCGGCTCCTGTCCCCGACAGCGCCAATCGCTCAAACGCGAGCTCAGACCGGAAGGTCGATTGGCTTTTGGACGACGCGCTGAAAGACGATTATGTCCCGCTGTCCCAGACCGCGGTGGTGCTGCCGAAGGATTATCAGAAAGCAATTGAGTATTACAAGCAGGGGAATTACCAGATCGCGCTCCGGGTATTTGAGAACCTTCGCGACCTGCACCTGCCCGACGGCCGGCTTGACTTTGTGTGTTTTTCGCTGGGCGAGTGCTACCGGATGCTGCGGCTGAAGGATATGGCCTCCCAGAGCTACCGATTCGTCGCAACGAAATTTGCCGCCAGTGACAAAGTTGCGCCGAGCTACTTCCGGCTTCTTCAGTACGCGTACGAGGACAAGGACACACTCCTGACCGATACGATTTTCTCGCTGTTTCAGAAGACGTATCGCGGCTCGCCACTGTATTTTGCGGTCCTGTATGTCACGGCCCGGGTGCGATTCGGCCAGGAGCGCTACGCCGAAGCGATGGATATTTTGTCCCAGATCGCGCCGCAATCGTCGCAGTACCAGCAGGCACAATTTCTTAAGGCGCTATGCCATTTGCAGAAGAAAGAATGGGAAAAGGCGCTTCTGATCCTGGATTTCGTGCGGAAAAGCGCTGCCGCGCCTGACGTCGCGGTGGAGGCCGCCGTCCTGATCGGCGACGTTTACTTCAACAAGGGATCGTTTGAAACGGCGATCCGGTATTACCGCGCCATTCCGCATTCGGCGCACCGGTACGACTATACTCTTGTCAAGATAGCGCGTTCGTACCTGGAAATGTCGCAACCGGCCAAGGCCCGCGATTGCTCGCTGTCGTTCATCAGAAAGAACAGGGCGAGCGAATACTTCTTCGAAATGGTCTCGATCCTGGAGCAGGCGTATACGAAGCTCAAGGACACTGCCAACGCCGAGCGCATGAACGGCCTGATATTCCGGCAGCTTAAGAACGCCCGGGTCTCGTTTGACATATACGAAGAGCTCAGCAGGGTCTCCGACATGGTTCGCGTCTGGCAGGTCATAGAATTCCGGGCGATCCAGCAGAAGGACGACAAACTCCTTGCCGCGGCGAGGCAGGAGATCATCCGGATCAACGCGCTGGGCGCGAAATATCGCGACCTGCTGTATGAGATCGGCGCTATCGATTCAAAGAAGGGCAGTGAGACCGTGCCGGGCCTTGCGGAACGGAGGTACCTCGACCTGCTCAAGGACCAATCGGACCGGCTTGACGACACGCTCACCATGCTCAGGAAGAAGGCGGACAGTACCAAGACGGTTCTTTCCCAAAAGAAGCCTGACTCGCTGTCGGCATGGGCGCAACAAACCCTGCTCGCGCGCCAGGACACCGTAGCAGCCCGGCATGACGGTTTGGTGCACGAACAGCAGCTTGTCTTGAAAGAATGCCTCGGGGAAATCCAGGGAAGGAAGCAGGAAGATGAAAACCTCCAGGCTAAATTCGTTGACTGGGCGTTTTTGAAATACCAGGAGAAGAAATCCGAGCTCGCGAACAAGGCCAAGGAAATGACGTCCGAGGCCCAGAAGAAGAAGGCGAGAAAGGACACGCTGTCCCGGAAAAGCAGTGAGGTCGTCACGCTTTTTTCCTCGATCGACATCGATAAACTGGGCCGGACAGTCCTTGACGACCGCGCCATGCTCGTGTCGCACATTACCTCGATGCAATATGTGTACCCGAATTCGCGGTACATGCCGCAGCTCCTGTTTCGGCTCGCCGAACTGTATTTCGACCAGTCGGCCGACGATTTCGACGTCGCCCTCCGCGCCTATGAAAAGAAAATGGCTGAGGGCAAGGACACGTCGAAACTTTACTTTCCTGAATACGACCTGAAGAAGGTGATCGAAACATATGACAGAATCATTCACGGATATCCCAAAGACCCCTTGGCGGACGGCGCCTATTTCTACAAGGCCCTTGCCCTGCAGAAATTGGGTCGGTACGACGACGCAAACCAGGTGCTTCTGGAGCTGACCGCGAAATACCCGGAGAGCGGGTATTACGTGGAGGCGAACATGAGCATCGCGCGGTACTATTTCGAACACCCAAAAATCAACGGCGGCAAAGGCTACGAGCTTGCCGAGGAAACCTATCACAAGGTCCTGTACTATCGTGACCACCCGCAATTTGTTTCCGCGCTCTACAACCTCGGCTGGTGCTATTATATGCAGGACAAGTACGACGAAGCCATTGCGGTATTCAAATATCTTGTCGAGGAAGTCGCACTTGATTTCGACGTAACAAAGATCGATGCGAACAAGCAGGTGAGCAACCCGCTTTTGCGCGATGAAGCCATCGATTACATCGCTATCAGCTTTGACGAGGAGAATCGCATCGACGATGCGGTGAAATTTCTCCAGCTCATCGGCAACGTCGACTATGCGGCCATGGTTCTCAAGCGCATCGCCGAACTCCGGGTCGAGGATATGGACTACCCGGCTGCGGTCAGGGTGTATAAACGACTCATCGCGGAATATCCCCAGAGCATCGTGTCTCCGGACGCGGCGACCAGCCTCATCAAGGTGTATGAAATCATGAACCTGCCCGATTCAGCGCTCAAACAGCGGCAGGAGTTCTTCGCGACCTATTCACGGGGCGGCATGTGGCAGAATGTGGTCTGGAAGCGCGATTCGCTCCTGATTCCGCGCGTCGATTCAATGGCCATCTCCATCGGATTTTATCTGTCCGACGCGAGCTATCGCAGCGCGGACGCCCGGAAGGAGACGGCAGGCTATGCCGCCGCGGCCGGGTACTATGGCGCCCTGGTGCAGAAATATCCCTCCGACAAGCGGGCGGCCGACGCCCTGTGGAATCTGGCCCTGATCCTCGATTCGAAGGTCGGCAAAAGCGAAGAAGCGTTTGCCCAATACCTCAAGTTCTCTCGCTTGACAGATGCTGACTCGGCCCGTCGCGAACAGGCGGCGCTCAATGCCGTGGCGCTTGCCCAGAAGCTGCTGCCGCCCGACACGCTTGTCGAAGAGGGAAAGCTCGACGGTCCTGCGCTGAAAGTCGTCGAGGCTGTCAATAATTACAAACAGCTGTTCAAGTCGGGCAAGTCGACGGGCGCGGTCCTGCTGACCGTGGCGTCGATCTATTTCAACCGCAAAATGTTTGCCAACGCCGCTGAATATTACCAGCAGGTCGTAAACCAGGGTGCGGTCAACGAAGATTATTGGGAGGCGATGTTCCTTCTGGGACAGTGCCACTTCGGCAAGGAGAACTGGGAGCTTGCGGCCGCGGCGTTCGACAAGGTCTGGAAGGGGGCGGCAGACGCGGCGCTCCGGTCCAAGGCGTACAAACTCCTGCTCCAGTCGGAATTCTCAAACGCCAAGCAGGCGTTCGCCGCCGGCGCATTCGACAAGGCGGCCGAGGCGTTTGCGGGCATGGAGACGAAATATCCCGGCAGTGAATACGGCGACGTGGCGTTGTTCAAGGCCGCGGAATCGTATGAGAAAAAGGATGAGTGGATGAAGGCCTGCGACAGCTACTACAAAGTCCAGAAATCGTATCCTCTGTCAAAGCTCGCCCCGAGTGCCTTGTTTAATGCGGCGGCGGACTACGAAAAGGCGAACAAGTTCGACAAGGCTGCGGAGGCGTACGAACTGCTGGTTACGAAATATCCTGAGTCGGACAAGTCCAAGGACGCGCTGTTCAACCTCGGCCTGTGCTACGAAAAGATAGGCAAGCTTGACAAGATGGCTGAAGCAAACGAACGGTATACGCAGATGTATCCGGCCGAAAAAGACGTGGAAGCGATGCTTTTGCGGTCCGCCCAATACTATTATAAGGCGAACATGTTCGACAAGGCGATCAACGCGTACCGGAGTTTCATCCGGCGGTATCCCCAAAGCCCCAAGATTATCGAGGCGTTGTTCATGATCGGAAAGATGTTTTATGAAAAACCCGATCGCGATAATGCGACGCTCGCGTTTTCCCAGGCAGAGCAACTCAACACACGGCTTGCGCAGGCAAAACAGGACCGCAACGACTATTTCGCGGCAGAGGCTGCCTACTACCTGGCCAACATCAAGCGCGATGATTTCGTGGCTGTCAAGTTTACGCTTCCGGAAGCGAAATTCAAGTCCGACCAGAAACTCAAGAGCTCCCTGATGGCGGAGGCGGCAAAGGCCTACGAAAAGGTGCTCCAATACCAGAGCGAGCGGATGTTCGAGGCCGCCTACCGGATCGGCCAGATGTATGAGGACCTGACTGAAACGTGGGTGGGCCAGGAGCGTCCCAATGTGCCCGCAATCAAGCTGGCGGTGCTTGAAAAGGACATCGCGCAGTCGGCATCGCTCATTCTCCAGAAATCGTTTTCGCCCTACAAGAAGGTCATCGAACTTTCCAAGAGCTTCGACACGCTGAGCGTGGAGCAGAAGCAATGGGTCCAGAAATCCAAGGTCAGCATTGCAAAAAACTATACTGCAGCGGGCCAGTACTTCATTGACGCGTTTTCCGCCATGCAGAACGCTCCGGTACCGCCGGAAATCAAGGGCAAGCCATTGTACTATTACCAGTACCTGAAGCAGCTTTTGGAAACCATTGACCCCATGAAAGCACAGGCGCGGTCGTACTTTCTCGCCGCAGCAAAGCAATTGGATTCCCTGGGGCTCAAAGGCGAGAACAGCGTGAAATGCACCGAATCCTTTTGCCGGATGAACTACCTCATGGGGGCCGATTACGCCAAACTGGCGGAAAAGATGCTCCGCGAGCCGGAAATCCCGGCATCATTGACAAGCGCGGAACGGGAGGAATTGTCGTTCCAGCTGGAGGACGTTGTCTATGAGCTGCAGGACAAGGCGATTTTTTCGCTCGAAGACGGGATGAACCTTGCTAAGAAAGAAAATATGGCGTCCGGAGAATGGTTCGACAAGATCATGCTCGGCCTTGCGCGGCTGTCCCCGGAAAAATACGGCAAGGCGGTTTTTGTGCGCGCAACCGTGGGCACGTCAAGCGAATGGTTCGTGCGGCCGGACAGCGTATCCGGATGGAACGGCAAGGATATCCCCGAGGCAGGGTGGAGCGGCGCCAAAGAGGTCCAGGGTTCTGCGGCCGCATTTTCCGAGATGTCGGTTCCCTACGTCTGGAACGGCGCCGCAGGCGTGGGCGAAACCTATGCCTGGCGTCATATCGTCCTGCCAGGGTTTCCACGCGACGCCAAGGCGTATATGATGGTGAGCGGCAAATACTGGCTGTACATCAACGGCACCCTGACCTCAAGCGACACGCTGGGGATACGCAGCGCCGGCAAGCTCGACAGCATTGTGGGGATTGCTTCTCTTGTCAAGGGCGGCGACAACGACATCAGTTTGCATGTGGTAAATACGGATTCGGCGTTCAGGGGATGCGCGGTTCTTTTCACCGCCCTGATCGACACGTCGCAACATTTCACACCATCCGGCAAGTATACGCATCAGGCGGGTATTTCGACCCTGCCTCCGCAGCCGGTTGCGGGCGCGGGAGCGGGCCAGAAGGCCGGAGCCGTTGCCGCCGCAGGCGTGCACGGCGAAAAGGCTGCCGCCGGGTCTTTGATAAAGACTGGTGCAGGTGAAGTGCCTTTTGACAAGCAATTTCGTAACAGGGGAGAACTGCTTAAGGCGATCGTCGAGTATGAAAAGAAATCCGAGAACGTGAATTCGGACGTGAAGAAGGAACGCCTTGAAGTGCAGAAGCTCCGGATCAAGGGCGAAGACCTCGACGAACAGATCAGAAAAACCAGGGAAGAGACCGTCCAATTGAAAAAGCAGTTTGAAGGAATGAACAGGGCAAAATAGAGGAACGCCCCTAGTTGAAAAACGTGATTCCTATTTGGGCAAGCCCGTTTTTTGAAAAACGGGAATTGCCAAGGGTAAATGACGGCGCGTTCGGCTCGACCGGAAGGTCGTCGAGATTGTACAGAACGTACAGACTGACGCCGCGCGAACCGCGGACAAAAAACGCCTCTCCTCCCACCGCTTGTTTCCAATACCAGTTGCTCGCGCTGGCCACATGATACCCGCCCATGGTGCTGAAGGTGCCGACCGTACTTTCTCCCCGGGCCGTGAAAATCCAACTCAGGCTCCTCCTGATTGCGTAGCGGCAGGTCGTTTTTGCCTCCCAGAGCAAAGGATTGTTTCCGTTCAGTTTGGCCGGGCTTGCAAGGCCGAAAAACTCCCTGAGATAATACCCGGCTTCGGCGTCCCAGGCGATGCGGTTCTTGCAGGAAAAGGACTTGTCGGCCGAAAGGGTGTGGAAATAGTCGTTGATTCGCGCATTGTTTGACGAAGCGAAGCAGAATAGCTTGTTGTCGTACACAATGGGGAAGTCGCTTCTATCTATTTCGTGATAGCAGTGGTGGCTCAGTCCGCCGGTGATCCGCAGATCGCGGAGCCGCAGCTCGATCATCGGGTTGATGCCGAACGCGACGTTGAGCACCGTGAAGGTGTTGTTCCCCGGCACTTCGCCGAGCCCAAACTGGAAATCCGCTGACCAGACCGATGCGATCAGGTTCTTATACGACAGGAAACAGAACTCAAGTTCCGGGTGCGGCTCGGCAAGATATTGTCGCTTGAAAAATGCGTTGCGGTGCAGGGCAAATGTCGAAAGGTCGAATCGCGTGTAATAGTCCGGGAGCAGGTCGAACGGCCGGATGATAGGATCGAAGAGTGAATCGATGCTGAAAGGATGCGCAGTACTCACTACGACGAATACGAGTGCTAGAACGCGTGTGATTTTTGTCATGAAAATCCTTTAAAAACAGTGGTTGGCAAATAAAATACAATGTGACAAATTTGTGATGTCGGTCACAGACAAATTTCCTCCCTCGGACTATTATTAAAGGCAGTGCCTATTCCTTGAGGGAGGAATACATGAATGGTATGTTTCTTGAGGTGCAACCGACTGACAAAGGCGATGAGATAAGCTGGTGGAATTATCATCTCAACAGGTTCAGGCGAGCAAGCTCGCTTGAATCAAGGATCGGATTTACCGTCCAGCTCACGGACGCGATCACCGCTATTTTGAAAATCAGTAAATCCATCGACCCGACGTGCGAAACAACGCTGGAAAATCGAAGGGGAGTCCTGTTTCCGAATTTCAATCTGTTCATCAATTCCAAGAAATTCGAAGTGCTGGCGGAAAAGATATTCGCGGGCGGCAGTAACCGGGACAGGGTATTCAATTACAGGGTCCACATTCTTGTCAACAGTCCTTCAATGGAAGTAATCATGCTTTTCCAGAAAAGTTATCATGAACTTGGCCCGGTGCCGCTCAAGGAAAACGTGGTTTACGGGTAATATCTGAAAGGAGCATTTGAAAATGCCTACCTCCTCAACAAACCTCACACTGCAAGGACCTCAAACGAGTGCTCAGACAGGATTACACAACAAGAAAATTGATATGTTGTGCGCTATATTGTATCTTTAATGGTACGTAATTTAATACAATTAAACAGAGAGGTTGCTTATGCAGAGAATTGTCCTAAATGATGACATCCATTCGCTTTCTGAATTCCGCTCCAACGCATCCGGATTTATTTCTCAGGTCCATAACACCAAAAGGCCGCTTGTGATCACTCAGAACGGAAAAAGTGCTGCCGTCCTTCTTGATGTTAATGAATATGAAAAAATGGTTGAAAAAATGGAATTGGTTCAAGACGTGGAAACAGCTCTAAACCAGATTTCATCGGGCAAAAGCATTACGCATTCCGAGGCGCATCAAACACTAAAAAAGAGATATTCGCGATGAAATTGATTTGGTCACCGCTGTCTATCCAGAGGATCCAGGAAATCGCGGACTATATCGCTTTGGACAATATTTCAGCGGCAAATAATTGGATCGACTCGATTTTCAGAAATGTTGATTTATTAAAATCAAATCCCGAATTAGGCCGTAGTGTTCCGGAAATCGGCAGGCCAGACATTAGGGAGCTTATCCATGGGAATTACAGAATTATTTATTCCTGTTCTTCCAAGCAAATCTCAATAGTAACAATACGGCATTTCAAGCAGATACTTCCCCAAGAAGAAATTAAGCGGTAACACGGTCAAAAAGGAATTATGCCTCCGGACCGTAAGCTTCCTCCACGTCCCCCTGTACTTCCTGCCTTGAAATGAGTATTTTGTTTTCCTGCGGAAACGCGGGTGCGTCTGTGACGTCTGCAACCAGCCCTTTGCCGCGGAAATGAGAAACGAAAGGTTTTGAATGACTGTTGCCATTGCCGCCCGCGACCTTGTCAAAAAGTTCGACGATTTCACTGCCGTCAACGGCATTTCGTTCGACATCGATGAAGGCGAGTGCTTTGCCTTTCTGGGACCCAACGGCGCGGGCAAGACCACTACGATAAAAATGGTGCATTGCGTTTCGCCGATCACCTCGGGAAAGGTCACAGTGTTCGGCATGAGGTCCAGTCTGGAAAACAGGGAAATTCGAAGGCTGACCGGCGTTATTCCCCAGGAAATCAACCTGGACAGCGGGCTGACCGTCCACGAAAACCTCATGGTATTTTCGAGATTCTTCGACATCCCGAAACATGAAGCGAAAAAGAGGGTGGAGGAGCTTCTCGGCTTTGTCGAACTTGACAACAAGAAACACAGCAAAATAGACGAGCTTTCCACGGGCATGAAACGCCGGTTGCTCATCGCCCGGGCCCTTTTGAACAAACCCAAGCTCATCATGGCGGACGAGCCCACGACGGGGCTCGACCCGCAGGCGCGTCACCTGATCTGGCAGCGTCTGCGGCTTTTGAAAAGCCAGGGCACAACCCTCATCCTGACGACACAGTATATGGAAGAGGCGGAGCAGCTGTGCGACAAGCTGGTCATCATGAACGAGGGAAAAATCCTGATTCAGGGTTCGCCCCGCCAGCTTGTGGCAGACCGCATTGGTCGCGAGGTGGTGGAAATACGGATTGCGAAAGAGGAAGACGAAAAGCTTCTGGCCCTGGTTTCGGATTCGGTGTGCGGGCACGAGCGCGCTGGGGACACGCTCTATTTCTACTGCAGCGACGGCCGCGAGCTCATGAAAAAAATGATCGACCTGGACCTTTCCAACGTTCTGAACCGTCCTGCGACCCTGGAAGACGTGTTCCTCAAATTGACAGGCAGAAGCCTGACGGAGTGACCGGATGAATCTGTCCTACAGAATCTACTACGTATTTCTCCGGAACCTGATATCCTACAAGCGGTTCATTCTGCCGACCTTTGCCATCAGCCTGGGCCAGCCGCTTTTTTATTTGCTCACGTTCGGCATCGGCATGGGCGCGTACATGGGATACATGGGCGGAAAACCCTATTTGGAGTTTCTCGTGCCCGGGGTTCTCGCGTCGTCGGTCATGTTGTCCGCGACCTACGAATGCCTGTATGACACCTTTGTCAAGATGGTCCACGAACGGTTGTATGATTCCCTGATCGCCACGCCCGTGTCCGTGGAGGACGTGGTCGCGGGAGACATCGTGTGGGGGGCGTTCCGTGGGCTGACCAGCGGCGTTTTGATGCTTGTGGTTGCGATGTTCATGGGCGTGCATCCCGCGTCAGCGGGAGGCGTTGTGATCCTTCTTGCGCTCATGGTGTTTGTCGGGGTCTTGTTCAGCTCCTTATCAATGATCGTTACGTCGTTCGCCCCGAACTTCGATTTCTTCAATTATTATACGGAGCTCGTCATCACGCCTATGCTGTTTTTCTCCGGCGTATTTTTCCCGCTTGACAAATTTCCGCAGTGGATGAAAATATTCGCCCTGTTCATGCCGCTCACGCATGCGGTAAACATTTCCCGCGCCGCGTTTTCCGGGGAATCGGTTCCCGGCCTCGGGCTCAACTTTCTGGTGCTTCTGGTCCTGGAAGTAGTCGCCTTTGTTGTTGGAATCAAGCTAATGAAGAGAAGATTGATCAGCTGATCAGTGCCCCTGTTGGATAATCCAATTCAAAACCATGATGAGCCGGTAGAAAAGGGCGATAAAGCCGAGGACTACCGCGTATGCTGCAGTAATGATGAAGTTCTGGTTTGAGACAAAAGCGGCAATTTTCTTGCGCGACCGGTAAAAAAGAAAGCCTCCTGCGACAAACGCCAGAACACGGACGACCTTCCAGGTAATCGAAACCGCTTTGCTTCCAAACGTGTCTTTACTCATGTGAAAATCTCCTGAATACTTCAAAGTGCTGCTCGGTTCGACTTCGCTCCCCGAGCGATTGAACATACCGTACCCTTCGACGTCGCTCAGGGAACGGTATGTTCAAAATGACGTTATGATCCGAACCAGATCCGGCAAACCGAAACCCCTGGGATATTTCAGCAAATACGAGGGCTCGGCCAGGGAGGTGCAGAATTTCTTCCTGAAATGATACAGCTTATGCAAATTGAAAATCTTGTTTGCAAACCACATTCCGATAATCGCGACCACGCGCGACGGACCGGACAGCGCGCCCACGTCGAGTTTCGGCGAAATGCCGTACGTGGCCACAGCGCCTTTGTTTCTTTTCAGATCGTCGATGATGGCCAGGGTGATCAATTCCGTGATTCCGTACGGCGCCGCAGGATCGCGGATCGCGTCTTCGAGCAAGATGCCGTTTCTGCCATATATCGGCAGGCATGTGATGAAGGCAACGGGAGTTCCGTTGACTTCCGCATAAAAATATCGCTTCAATTCGCGATGATCGAAAAGGTTGAGCCCCATGATATGCGCCTTGAACCGGTTGTTCTTTCGCAGCCATCTGACTGCTATTTCATTGAACGCTTTTTCCAAAGCCGGCTCGACGCCGCGCTCGTGGCAATATTCCTTCACCAGGGCGCCAGCCCGCTGCGCGTGGTTCCTCGCGAGACGGACCATCTTGGTCTTGTCCCCCTTGGGAGCATACGACTGGACATCGAAAATAAAGTCTTCACCGATGCGGAACGAGCTGACATCAAGGTCTGATACTGAATTCTTGAACGTTTCGCCGCAGCAGATGAAAATGAATTGCTTCCTTTTCTTTCTGCAGAACTCGATGAATTCGCAGACAGCGGTGCGGTAATCCTGCGGCGCGCACACCGGTTCGCCGACAACGACGAGCATTTTCCTGGAGTTACGGAACCCAATGAATCCTTCGGTTGACGTAAGAGGAAACGCCGTAATATCGTCATACAGCAGCAAGGTTGAGAAAGAATTCGTGCCGTATTTTTTGATCAGGTCCAGCCGGTCGAATGGAAAAGCCGCAGTCATGATACCGTTTGCCCTACAGAGTCGTAAAAACATGAGAGAAAAGGTTCTTCCGGAGCCGGACTCATCGTGGTCATATCTAAATTCGAGGAATCCGGGTCAAATAATATAATAGCCTGAACAAGGCACATCGTCGTATATTTTAACCCGATTTATGAGCTGCTAGCTTAAGTGGTAGAGCACGACATTCTTTCTGTCGGAGATCGGGGTTCGAGTCCTTGGCGGCTCATTTTTCGTCTTCGTTTATAGCTTCAACGTTGTTCCAATTCGAACCGCTGCCGCTGGTCCGGTCTCCTCGGTCCCGGCGGCCCAGCCGGATGTCTTGAGCTCAAGCTCCGCGAATGCACCAAGATGGCGGTCCAGCGCGATCCCGATTCTTTGCGAGGTAAGCAGCCCCGGCGAGGCCGAGGCTGCGTCGAACCGCAGTCCCTTTGGCTGGAACCAGAGCGCGAGCCTGGGCGACCAGGAAAAGGACATTCGTGAAATGACAAACGGCAATTCGAACATGCCGCAATCGATGCCGGGCAAAACCTGGCGACGGTTGACATACGCGTTTATTGCGGCGGTAAATCCGGTTGAATGCGCGGACGAAAGAACATAGATGCCCGCCTCATAGCCGAAGGGCGTGAGATAATGCTGCAACCCGGCGGTCATGGTCATGGAAATGCCGCCGATACCGACATGCACGGGATGCATCCCGAAAAGCTGCGGGCGGACAAAATTCAACAGGGAAAGCTTTGTTTGCAGACGAACATAATTCTGTTCGTCCGCGGTTAAATCAGTCCAGAGGAGATACCGGTTGACGCCCACGCCGCTGGAATGAACGCCGCGGGCGGTGTAGGGTTCGTCCGGACGGTGAAGATCGTAGGACCAGGATGTGTAATCCCATCCGTCAAAATCGCGCACGTCAATCGTGTTTTCCTTTTCGTTGAATTCGTTGGTCGCCGCATCGGCCTGGTTTGTCGTGCACAGATACAGATAGAAGGTGTTGGCGAACAGGGCATAGAATGCGGGAAATTCGACAAGGGGAGTTCCATGGCGCAAGCCGTCTTGCAAAAACGAATTCGCCAGGTCGACCTGGCCCTCGTACCCCGCTGCCTCGAGCCGGACAAGGTCCTCAGGATGGTTCGCCTTCAGGTTTATCAACGCTTCATCGGCAACATTGTAGATTGATACATTGTCAATATCCAGGTTGAAATCGTACATGCCGTCATAGGAACCGATTCCGCGGCTCGACAGCACGGCCCGGTGATACTCTTCGTGCAGCCAGGTATTGCCGAAGGGGGCGTACGTCGAAATCAAGAGCAACGCGGCTTCCATGCCGGCGACGGCGCCGACGCGGACAACGGGACTTCTGATGAAACCGGTTGCGGATTGTATGCCGAAGCAACCGAGTTCATTCATTGAAAGCGCGATGGATCGGGATTGCGCCATGGAAGGCCACTGACCGCGATATTGCGCATTGAAAGGGAGGTCGAGCAGCGTGAGATCGAGTTGCAAGTGCGCGGCAGTAGCACTTGAATCATTGCCCTGACAAAATGCCTGGGAGTTGAACGCAAGGACGAGGAAGGCTGACAAAGTGGCAATACGCACGTTGCCGATCAGCCCAAGTTCCTGGATGACATGATAAGAAAAACGATTATGTACGCCAGGCTGAGGATATTTGCGGCGATCTTGGCATTGATAAGCTTTTCGAAAAGGGCCTTACTTCTATAGAAAGCCAGGTTGGTCACCGCATCGGTCACCAGGCTGATGCTGATGACGAACAGCAAAAGCGATCTCAGGAGCTGATCTGAAGAAAACTGCAGTACGACGAAAACCAGCAGGACCGCTGCTGCGGCGAGCCAGAAGTACTGCACCGGTTTTGATGCAGGCGTCTTTTCAAGGAGATAGTTTCTGTATTCTTTTAGGAAGTTCATGCTCATAGCGTAAAATAAAAGAGGCCCTGGAGCCGATCCACTTATAATCAATCATAAGAACACATTTGGTTATTATTTCGCCCCAAACTTTCTGACGGAGCCTATTTTTATGCACGTATGAAGGTCGTTACTCCTCCGAAAAAACAGATAGCCAGATCGTTTTCGCAGCGTGCTGCGCGATACTGCTCGGTTGCGGTTATCCAGCGTCTGATTTTGGAACGGTGCCTGGGGCTCATGAAAAGCTTCGATATTGCCGGCCAATCCTGGCTGGATGCAGGCAGCGGCGCAGGTATGTTCAATGACTTGGTGGGCGAAGCGGCAACCGGATTCAAGTTGTTCCAGACCGACCTGGCATTTGACTCGCTCAAATTGATAAATTCCCAGAAGAAAAGCCACCGCCGCCGAAGGTCCTTTGCGGTTCAATCCGACCTCGAGTTCTTGCCGTTCAAGAACAATACATTTCAAGGCTCGCTCATCTCGTCTGTCCTGCAATGGCTGGAAGCTCCTGAAAAAGGCCTCCGGGAAATAGTCCGAACGCTGAAGCCGGACGGCAAGGTCGTGTTTGCCGCGTTTCTGACAGGATCCTTTTTCGAAGTGCGTTTGTTGCGTGAAAAAAGAGACCTTTCCGTTCCGGTCAAGTTCCTTGACGATAGTGGAATCAAGGACCTGATGAATACGTGCGGGCTGGAAATGGTCGAGTCTTCGAACATAAGCGACGTGAACTATTTTCATTCCGCCTGGGCTATACTCAAGTACCTGAGCGATATCGGCAGCAGCGCGGTCGACGGCAGGAGGCTTTCCAGGGCGGAACTCTTGGCATTCTGTGAAGAATACGAGAACCGGTTCGGCACTGACCAGGGCATTCCGCTGTCGTATCGTGTCGGCTGCGGGATTGCCAGAAAACGGTACATTTCATGAAAAGGAACAAGGACATCGGTTTCTTTGTCACCGGCGCCGGGACCGGGGTCGGGAAAACGTATGCATGCCGGGTTTTAGCGCAGGCATTATCGAAAATTGTGGATGTTTCCTATATGAAGCCGGTCCAAACCGGTTGCGTGCGGAAGAAGAACGGCCGACTTGTCGCGCCTGACTTCGAATATGTCAAGAAGAGCGGCGTGTTGGTGACCGGCAAGGACGCGCTTCACGTTCCGTACGTTTTTCCGCACGAATGTTCGCCGCATCTCGCGGCGCGTCTTGCCCAAAAAGAAATATCGCCGGACACGGTACGCGATTGCCTGGCCGGCATACTTGCGCTGCTCGGAAAGCGCCCCTCATGCGTTCTGGTCGAAGGAGCGGGAGGCGTGCTCGTTCCGCTCTCGGCAACGATAAGCATGATTCATCTGATCGACAGACTCAGGCTGCCGGTCATCCTCGTGACGACCTCATCGCTTGGTACCTTGAACCATACGTTTCTTTCCATATGCGCGCTCCAGAGCTGCGGCGCCAGGATCGCGGGTGTGGTCATGAACAGCCCGTGCAAGATTGCGAGGGACTACATTTACAAAGACAACATGGAAACGATCCGGACTTTCATAAAGCCCGTACCGTTTCTCGAAGTCAAGCACAAGGCCGAAACTAACGGCGCAACAATGGAATTCTGCAATGAGCTTGCACAGCGATACCTTTAAGCACCTGTGGTTTCCGTTTACCTGCGCGCAGGACATTGTTGATTTCCCGCCCAAGGTCATTGTGCGCGGCGACGGCGTGTATCTGTACGATTCCGAGGGAAAACGGTATCTTGACGCCATCGGATCGTGGTGGGTATCGATTCTGGGCCATTGTCAACCGCGCATCAGCGACGCGATCCGCACACAGCTTGACGCGCTCGAACATGTCATGATGGCGGGATTTGTCACGGAAAAGGCGCTCGAACTTTCGCAGCGGCTTGCTTCGATCCTGCCGGAAGAATTGACCAGGATATTTTACTCAGACGACGGATCAACAGCGGTCGAAGTGGCAATGAAGATCGCGCTGCAATACTCCAACCGCAGGAAAGCCGGGCGTACCACGTTTGTCTCATTGACAGGAGGCTATCACGGCGACACCCTCGGCGCCATGTCCGTGGGAGACATTCCGGCTTATCACAACCTGTTTCATGACACCTTCAAGTCCCAGCTGTATGCGGACGGCCCCCATTGTTACCGTTGCCCTGCCGGAAAGAAAAAAGAAAGTTGCTCAGCCGAATGCATGGAGTCGCTGGAGCGAATCCTGGCGGAAAAAGGGGAGTCTGTGGCCGCCTGCATCTTTGAGCCCATGGTGCAAGGCGCGGCAGGCATGCGTGTGTATCCTGCCAAAGTCTTGACCCGGCTGGGTGCAGCGTGCAAAAAGTACGGAGTGCTTACCATAGCGGATGAGGTGGCAATGGGGTTCGGCAGGACAGGAAGGATGTTCGCCTGCGAACATGCTGACCTGGTGCCTGACATCATGTGCCTTGCAAAGGGATTGACGGGCGGATTTCTTCCCCTTGCGGCGACCGTTGTGCGCGAAGGCATATACGAACAGTTCTGCGGGGATTTCTCCTCCGGCAGGGATTTGGCGCACGGCCACACCTTCACGGGAAATCCGCTGGCCGCTGCAGCGGCATGCGAGACTCTCACAATTCTTCAGGAATTGGACATTCCCGCTTCCCTTGGGAAGAAGACTGAGTTCTTTCAATCCCAATTGAACAGCCTTTGGGGCCTGCCGGCCGCGGGGGACGTGCGCTCGATCGGCATGGTCGGCGCGATTGAACTCGTGGCAGACCGGAGAACCAAGAAGCCGTTTGCGGCTGAAAAGAGAATCCCGTTCCGCATCGCGCAAAAGGCCCTTGACAAGGGGGTCATTATCCGGCCTCTCGGCAATGTCTTGTACTTTGTACCCGCCTACATTATTACTGAAGACCAGATTGCCGAGATGATCGAGGTGACGAAGGAGAGTATTGGGGAAGTGGTTTAACTCACCCTAGAAAAAAGAATGAACAAATCTCCCATAAACGATCGCATAGAAACCGAACTTGAAAGCCGGAAAAAAGACAACCGGTTCAGGAAGGTCGCGGAGCCGGGCAACCGCGGGCGGATTGACCTTGCCACGAACAGCTATCTGGCGCTTCATGCGAATGAAGAAATAGCGGCTGAGGCCAAGTACCTGACAGATAATTGCTTTTCAGGAAACCTGGCTTCACGCTTGATTGAGACGCAGACCTCACTGTATCCAATGCTGGAATCAGAACTTTGCGAATGGGAAAAGGCCGAGGCCGCGCTTGTATTCAATTCAGGATATTCTGCGAACCTCGGCATCATCGAGGCGATTTGTTCCCGCGACACGGAGGTGTTCAGCGACAGGCTTAACCATGCCTCGATCGTCGACGGCATCAGGCTTTCGGGTGCGTTTCTCACACGGTACGGCCATTGCGACATGCATGATTTGAAAAAAAGACTTGAAGCGAGTTCCAAGAAAGAAAAACTGATCATTACCGACACTGTTTTCAGCATGGACGGCGATTTTGCCCCTCTTGCGGACATCTGCGGTTTGGCTCGGCAGTATGGCAGCATGGTCATGGTCGACGAAGCGCATGGGACCGGAGTTTTTGGCGACACACTCTGCGGGTGCGTTGAAAAATTCGGATTGGGCAAAAGCGTTGACATCAAGATGGGAACCCTTTCCAAGGCCCTGGCAGGTCTTGGCGGTTTCTTCAGCGGCAGCAGGAGTATGAGGGATTTTCTTGTCAATAAAGCACGCAGCCTGATCTATTCCACTGCGCTTCCACAATCGGTGCTGGCACATGATCTGGCAGCGCTCCGTCACATCCGGGCGCATCCTGAACTGGGGAGAAGTCTGCTTGAAAAATCCGCGAAATTGCGGGATGCGATCAAATCCCTGGGCTTTGATACGTTGAAATCAGAGTCTCAGATCATTCCGCTTGTCACGGGTGACGAAGGAGAGGCGCTAGGGCTGTCCGCGTTTCTCGCCGAACAGGGAATCAATGCGCCGGCCATACGGCCCCCCACGGTACCCAAAGGCACCAGCCGGATCCGGTTTTCAGTTCACGCCGGACTTTCCCCCGACGACATCTCGCATGTCGTCGATTCTCTCGCCGTTTGGAAAAAGAACAATGCATGACAAATGGGTCGTTTTCGGCGGTTGGGCCCTGCGGCCGGACCTGCTTCGCCCGGTATTCGGCGAAAACAGCATCTACGTTGACATAAACGATATGATGCCTTTACTGGTCGATAATGGAAGGCTGCGCCCTGACTGGGTTGACATTGTGCGGGCGAAAACCGTTTTCTCCGACAGACAATCTGATTATGACCTGGCAGGATGGTCAACAGGAGCGATTGTCGCCTGCGGGTTGGCCATGACGGTCCCGGTAAAGAATCTGGTTCTTCTGTCTTCGACCCCGTCATTTTGCAGGAGGGAAGGGTTTGCTTTTGGCCAGCGTCCGGGCGTTCTTGATGTAATGCGCAAGGGGCTGCAAAAGCCCGGGAACAATGTTGTGGGCGATTTCGGCATCAGGAGCGGCATTGCCGGGGCTGCTCTTGTCAAGGTCATACACGAGCCGAAAAGTCTTGTGGATGGATTGCATTTTCTGGAACAGGTCAATCTTCTCCCGCATTTGAAGAATATCGCGTCGTCCACACGCGCCCGGGTTTATCACGGCGATAAGGACCTGATCATACCTCATGAAGCCGGAAAAGTCCTGGCGAACCGTATTGGCGCGGAATTCTCGTTAATGCCGGGGGGGCATGCCTTTTTCATGGGACAACACTTGCAAATTGCCAAGGCGATTTGTCCGCCCAAGTGATTTGCGCAGGATGCATTTTTCATACGCGGAAGGGGGCACTATGGGTTTGACAAAAGTCACCGTTAAGGTGCAGGATTTAGCCAAGGCGCGACGGCCCTATGAAAATGAATTTCTCGTTGACACAGGAGCTGTTGACTGCCTGGTTCCTGCGAGCAAACTGAAAAAGGCGGGCGTTACGCCTGAAGGAACATCGGTTTACGAACTTGCCAACGGCGAACCCGTAGAATATCAATATGGTTTTGCTCGTGTTTCCTTCATGGGCGCCGAAACGGTTGCCCAAGTCATATTTGGTCCCGAGAATGCAGAGCCGATTCTGGGCGTTGTCGCGCTGGAAAACACGGGAATCGGGGTTGACCCGAAAACAAAACGGCTGCTCAAGATGACGGCGAAGGCGTTGAAGTGAAGTCTTCGTTTAGTCATAGTTTGGCATGCTGAATGAATACGAGTGGAACAAGTATTCTCCCAGCGGTGCAACCAGCATAGCGCCAAGGTCTATATCAAGTTTTCTATTGTCCAGAATAAAATCTGACCGCAAGAAAAGTCCGTCTCCGGTAAACAGTGAAGCCTTTGGAACGACTATGAGTTTGTTTTCTCTTTTGAAGTATGCTGCTCCCAGTCCTGCGCCCGAGACAAGAAATCCTGAATAAAATCCTGATTCAATTTCAGTGAAGAAATAGTCCGGCTCGTTCTGACTGAAATCCACAAGAAATCTTTTTCCGAAAGTGAGATTTGAAAAATACGGGTTTGCCTTTTGTCCAGTGTAGGTTTCGTAATAACACCCGATACTGATCTTCAACGTCAGGGAAGAACCGCCATTGAAGTTCCACGACCACATTGCGCCGGGTGAAACGTAGGGGGTTATCGTTCCTGCGTAAAGACAACCCGTTAGTACTAGAATTGTTAATGCCGCTTTTGATCTTTGCATGAAAGAGTCTTTCTAGCATTCAAGGGCAAATTGTATTGCTCACCTGAATTCTTCGTCAGGCAAATCTACATGGTAAATAACGCAATGCGTGGGCCAAAAGTAAGAAAATCCGTAAGTGATGGAATACTGGTGCCTTAACAAAAATGCAGATCCTGGTTAAAGTCGCGAATACGCTACCATGTCTAGATATAGGCGCATAAGTAACTCAAGCACGAAGTACAGCGGCGCGTGAACGGGAAGAATTCTTGTTCTTTGACAGTCTGAATTGAGATGAATGGAAACGGATGAATTGCCGAGGTTGGTTGTTGGGCAGCTTCCGATATATTTTGGTTACAACAAGCCCGTAACCGGAGGTCCTTTTTATGACGGTAAAAGAAGAAGCTATCCGTGCGATTTCCTCGTTGCCGGACGATGCGCCCATCGATGATGCCATGTATCGATTGTATGTAATAGACAAGTTATCGCGGGGGCAGTCGGCAGTCAAAGAAAACCGAACTGTCACGACAGAAGAATTGCTCAGGGAAATTGAATCGTGGTAGAGCGGCGAAGTAACAGGGGTTCAAACTACTTCTTAGTGCAGCGCGCGGTGAAGGATCACCTTCACCGCGTGTCCTCAAGACTTTCCTTCACATATTCCACTGCGTCAAGGATCCATTTCGGGTCTTTGTAGCCCTTGTATTTCATGCCGTTGATGAAGACCGAGGGAACCAAGGTCACGCCGTTGTACCGGCCTTCGAATCTTGACTTTGGCAACAACGCCATGAGCGAGGTATCTTTGCGCAGCAAGGCAAGTTTGTTCCTGTCTATCTTGAGGCTGTCGATGAGGTGGTCGATGAGTTTTGGCGTCGGGCGCTCGGTCCTAAGATGCAACGCGTGCTCCAGATCCCAGAACCTGCCCATTCTGTCGGCCGCGATGAGAATGGAATCGGCAAGTCCGGTCGTGAACGGCTTGGCGATCACGCGAAATCCTGCACCAGAACCTTTGGCTGCCTGCACGCTGTCAAGAAAGGATAAGACAAATTTACACAATGGACATGAGCCGGAGAAATACACCACCACGGTCACCGGGGCGTTTTCCGCACCGACCGTTGGATACCCTTTGAGGTCAAGGGGGAAACGCTGGTGACTTGTCAAACAATCCCGCCGCATCTCAAGATAGGCGACGATAGTGTCTTTAGTCGCATCTCTTGACGCAAGCCATTCTGCAAATCTGAACAGACGATCTACGTTGGCGCATTTCTTGTTCGTTGATAGGCATGTGGACAAGGATTTGCCCTCGCAGCACGATCCATAGGGCACAAAAGCGGATAGCGCGGAATCAAGCGTGGATTTCTGTGCGACAGTCAAGCCAGAGGGAAGCGTGTCGGATGCCTGGCTTGTCCAGCAAAGAAATAGAAGGAAAAAAATGTATCGCCTCATTTTGAAAAAATAATTCTCAGAAATGATAAAGAGGGCGGCTTTGTGTACATTCCTCATCTTTGACCTCACCCCGGCCGAAGGCCACCGCTCTACTCCTTCGAGTACTTCCATGGGTCGTCCCATAAGGAGAGGGGAGAATCGAAAGGGGAGTCTGTGTGCACTGTGGCACAATACTTGCAATTTAGACAATCAAACTTGATAAACCTTTTTCACAAGCGGAGGCAGATTATGGAAATGCAGGGGAATTTTAATGTCCTGGCCTACATCGTTTCGGGCATTGTTTACTTTTTGATCGGGTGGGTATGGTACAGCCCGATTCTTTTTGTTAAGCCGTGGTCGAGGGAAACCGGCGTCCAAATGGGCGGAAACAAGAATCCATTGCTACCAATGATCGGCCAGCTCGTTTCCACCTTTCTATTTACTCTCGGCGTTTACATGGTGGTAATGCTCGGGCATTTCCAGGGCTTCGGAGGGGCGCTTGTCGCAGGTCTTTCGATAACGGCATTTTTTGTCCTGCCCATAAATTCCGGAAACCTTTTTTTCAAGAACAAGGCGGTTCTTTTCTGGATCGAGGCCGGGTACCAGTCTATTGGATCGGTTGTTCTCGCAATCATACTTACCCTATGGAAATAGCCACGGTTTGAAGTAATTTGACCGGGCAGGGAAGAGGCCAAATAAGCGGGCCTGCGCAGAGATACATTCTTGCGCAGGCCCGTTTGTTATCAGCTTATTGTTATCACCGGGGAAAAATAGGAATTATTTTGAACGGGTTCATTCCATAGAAAGCACTTTTCCCAATGACGCCTTTTGAAAAAGCCCAGGTCCTGCTCGACAGATCAATGAGGGATTGCGTTGACGAGTCGGACCTTGACGTCATCATCGCGTGGCCGGAGCATGAGCTGTCGGTGCTGTTTGCTGTCTCGGACCAGGTGCGACAGGCGAGTTTTTCGAAAAGCGTGGACCCGTGCAGCCTGCTGAACATAAAATCAGGCGGGTGCAGCGAGGACTGTGCGTTCTGCAGCCAGTCCGGCCACAATAGCGCCCATGTTACGGTAAGCGACCTGGCTTCCGCGCAGGATATCATCGCGGCAAGCCGGGCCGCATGCGAAAAAGGACTCACGTTCTGCGTGGTTTCGAGCGGTCGCAAACTGGACAGAGAAGAAATAGGAAAGGTCGCGGATGCGCTTTTGAAATGCGACGGTGAATTGCATGCGTCGCTGGGCATATTGACCGAAGATGAATTCAAGCTCCTGAAAGATGCCGGCGTGGTGTGCTATAACCACAATCTCGAGACGAGCAGGCGCTATTATCCGTTCATTGTGACAACGCACGAGTATGAGGACCGTGTCGCCACGGTTCTGGCAGCGAAAAAGGCGGAACTTAAGGTATGCTGTGGCGGCGTCTTTGGCATTGGCGAAACGTGGGAAGACAGGAAATCGCTGTGCCTTGAACTGAAAAGGCTCGACGTGGACACGATCCCGATAAATTTTTTCAACCCTATTCCCGGCACGCGCGTAAAGCCGCCCCGGGAAACGCCGCTGGAGTTCCTGAAAATAGTGGCGATGTTCCGGATCATGCACCCGGGCAAGACCATAAAGGTCTGCGGCGGCAGGGAAGTCAACCTTGGCGCTGCGCAAAGCCTCATTTTCAGCGCAGGCGCAAATGGCTATGTTTCCGGCGGGTATCTGACGACGCGAGGCGATGGCGTGGCGTCGGATGACGCCATGCTGCGTGCCTTGGGTTTGGTTAGGAAGCATTCGTTGACAAGAGGAACCCTGTGACCATGATGGATTCCAAGGAGACCTCGAACATATCAGGACCACGGTCCGGCAGCGACGGATCCGTTTCCGTGATCGAATCGAAGCCCCTTGACATTGGCGGACAACCCCGGAAGAAGCGGCGCGGGTTATGGGGGATTCTTGCCGGTATCGGCGTGGTTCTCCTGAAGTTCAAATCAATCCTCATCGCCCTCAAATTTGGAAAGTTCGCGACCACCATCATCTCGATGTTCATCATGATTTGGGTATATGCCACACAATTCGGATGGTGGTATGCGGTTGGTTTCGTGCTGCTCATCGCTGTGCACGAAAGCGGGCATGTCATTGCGGCGCGGCGCGAGGGCCTCAAGGTATCGACGCCGATCTTCATACCGTTCGTCGGAGCATTCATATCCATGAAACAGCAGCCGTCCGATGCGCGGACCGAAGCCATTGTCGCGGCGGGCGGGCCGGTGATCGGCAGCATCGGCGCTTTCGCGTGCTTGGCGGCGGGCGTCTTTTTCCAGAGCAATCTCCTGTTGGCGCTGGCCTATACGGGCTGCCTGATCAACCTGTTCAATCTCGTGCCGGTCCATCCTCTTGACGGAGGAAGAATCGTCTCGGCCATTTCCCCAAAAATGTGGCTCATCGGCATTCCGGTGCTGGTCGTCATCCTGTTCAAATATCCGAACCCCATCACCATTCTCATGGTCATACTCGGGGCGTTTCAGGCATACCGCATCTGGCGGTCACCTGACAAGAGCTATTTCAATGTGTCAAGGAACACGAGAATTTCTTTTGCGGTCCTGTATTTCGGCCTGATGATCGTTTTGGGTGTGGTCATGGCCTGGATACACGGCTTGCATGCCGCGCGCGGGTTGTGAGCGCGGGAAATTTTTGCCGGTTTACTTCTGATGCTCTTCCAGGACCCGTTTGGCTTCCCGCGCGATGATCGGATCGGTTTGCGTCCGGGCTGCGGCATCTTTGAGGGCGGCACGTGCGCGTTGCGAGCCGATTTCGCCGAGTTTCTTCACCGCCTCGATCCGTGCCTGGATCAATTCACGCCCGTTAAGGTCGAGAATGTAAACCGGTGTCATGTCGACGTCCACGTCCGACGCCTTCAGAATATCGACGGCATTCCAACGGAGCCAGAACGAGGGGCTCTTTACCCATGAGCGGACGAGAGGGTTCCTGCCCGCGAGAAGCACGTACTGCACCAGCTCGAGCAGGTCGTGGGCTGCTAGCCCGTTCGAAAGCTGCCTGCGTATTTCGTCCAGCACCGTCGGAAGTTGCTTTTTAAGGACCCTGCGGCCGTCCGGGGTCGATTCAACGTCCAGGAAAACCGATTTGGCAACGCCGTACAGTCCGTCCCTGATGTTGACGCGTGCGATCAGTATTTTTGCCACGGGGTGAAGTGGATGCACGGTTGCGAAACCTGAAACGGTATTGTGCGCCAAGGCGCGATTGTTTTCGGCCAATGCCTTGGCGCATTCCGTGATCAGCTGGCCCTGGAGCGAATTGCGCGGAGGAAGCGCCGGTGCGCCTCCGATGAACAGCGACACCAGCGCGCAAATGATCGCCAGTAATCCGCAAAAACCGGCTGCGGCCAGCGCGGCCGAAAGGCCGGGCTGGCCCTTGGTGAGTCTTGACAGGGGAGTTTGCGAAAACAGGGCCTCGGTAGGTCCGCCGAGGTCATCCGCTGTTTTTCGGATCGCTGTGACAGCCGCAGTGAAGTTCCGCGTGACGAAAGTGATTGCGAGGCTCTTGTATTTGTCAAAATGGAACGCGAGCGCAGCTGCGGGCGGGCCGGACGCGTAGGTCCGATTCGCCGGTGAGGAGGTCATGTCCTGCGAGGGAAAATTCTCGGCGGGCCGGGAAACATCGAGTGGGGCGGATCCCGGTCCGGCCTTGGCAAGCATATCGAGGAGCTCGTCGGCGGACCTGATCCGCTTGTCGCGGTCCGGGGCAAGGCACCTGCGGACGGCCCAATCGAACGCGCGGGGTACGCTGTCGGCGATGTCGCGGAGGGGCGTGTAGTCGTTGTTGCAGGTGGCAAGGATCGTGGCGGCCAGGGTGTCCCGCAAGAACGGGTGACGGCCGGCGACCATCTGGTACATGACTACGCCGAGACAGAAAAGGTCTGCGCGGTCGTCAAGATCGACCCCGTCGATCTGCTCGGGCGACATGTAGCCGGGCGAACCGACGGTGTTTTCCGCCGACGACAGCATCGCCCATGGCGCCTTGACAATGCCGAAATCGGCCAGCTTTGCAAGCCCGGAGGCGCTTTCGATCAGGATGTTGGCCGGTTTGATGTCGCGGTGGACGATACTCCATCCGTGCGCATGCTTGAGGGCGGAGGCGATGTCCCGGGCGAAAGCGATGGCGCGTCCGACGGGAAGCGTGCCCTTCCTGGCGATCAGGGTCTCGAGCGTTTCGCCGAGGACGTATTCGAACGCGATCCAGGGCTGGCCGTCTTCTTCGCCGGCATCGTACACGGCAACGATTGACGGATGGCTCAACTTGGCCGATGCCTTTGCCTCGAAGGTAAAGCGCCTGAGGTAATCGGCGCGCATCGTTGCGTCCTGGGCCTGGTCCATCGCGATGACCTTGAGCGCAACTTTCCTTTCCAGAACCGGGTCGACCGCCAGAAACACCTTTCCCATCGCCCCTGCGCCGAGCGGGGAGACAACGATATAGCGCCCGAATTTCTTTGGATTGGTCGAAGCCATGCTGCTTTGAAAATAATTGAATAGTTTTCGATCGAACCGGCTATTTCTGCCGTGCGCGTCACCCTGGCGAGCAAGCGTCTGATTTTGCCGGGGTGGCCCTGGTTCCCGGAAAAGAATATGACTGCACGTGACGTGAGAAATAGTATTTTTATTACCCTTTTCAAAAGCGGGCGGGCTTCGGTTGACTAACGCTTACAAAGGACAGATTGAATGACCATCGTTCTGCAAAAAGATTACCATGCGAAGAAAGCGCTCGAACAGCGGCGTGTCTTATGTGTTGATCAGGATCAGGCACTCAAGGAAGACATCAGGGCGCTCAGGATCGGAGTTCTCAACATCATGCCGCAGGCGGAAACCTATGAGTTCAGCCTGCTCTATCCGCTCGGTCGCTCGGTGCTGCAGATTGAGCCCATCTGGATACGCCTCCAGACTCATAAGTATGCGAGCACGGATCAATCTCACCTCGAGAAACTGTATGTGACGTTTGAGGAGGCGATTGACCGCAAGCGGCTCGACGGCCTGATCGTCACCGGCGCACCGGTCGAGGAAATTCCCTTTGAGCAAGTCACGTACTGGGAGGAGATCCTCAGGATCCTTCGCTACGCCCAGCGGAACATCGCCTCAACGCTTGGCTTGTGCTGGGGCGCTCTGGCGCTCGCGAAATACCTCGGCATTGAAAAAGAGGTTTTGCCCAAAAAGGTTTTCGGGGTTTTTGAGACAAGAAACCTGAACCGCGATCACCGGATCACCGGAGACATGGACGACGTCTTCTGGTGCCCGCAAAGCAGGCATTCGGGCATTCCCGACGAGGTGCTGGAGATCGAACGGGACAAGGGCAAGATCAATCTTCTTGCCCATGCAAAAGACACGGGATACATTATATTTGAGAGTGCGGACCAGAGGTTACTCATGCATCTTGGCCACCTGGAATACGAACCGGGAAGGCTGGTCGAGGAGTACAACCGTGACATGAAACTCGGGCGTGAAGATGTCGGGAAACCAGAAAACGTCGACCTTGACAATCCTATAAACACCTGGAGAGCTCATCGAAACGAATTTTTTTCACAGTGGATAAAATTCGTTCATGAAAGCACCCAGTATTGACCTGTGAGGTATGGCATGGATATGCTCGAGTGGGTCGACAGGCGTGTTCCTCGCATAGCGGACAGGCTCCAGAAGAACATCATTGCCGGGTTCTACGCCCATGACGAGGAAGGTCTGGACCTTTCTGGCAGGACTGCGATATATGAAGTCCTCAACGATATCTTGGCGGTTCTTTTCCCCGGGTTTTACAGCAAGGACAAGGTCTCGAAAAAGGAAATCAAGTTCTTCGTAGGCGATATGCTTCGTCACATCAGCCTCAAGCTTGACAAAATAATCCACGAGATTTTCAAATTTCATTGCAAACGGAAGAATTGCAGGAACTGCACCTGCGAGCTCCGTGCTGAAATAGCTCTTGTCAAGCTTGTCGAGTCGCTTCCGGATATCCGTGCCGTGCTCATGAAAGACGTGGAGGCGGCATATGCGGGAGATCCTGCCGCAACGTGTCTTGAAGAAATAATCCTGAGTTATCCCTGCATTGAGGCGATTGCCACCTACCGGATCGCGCACCTGCTTTATGAGCTCGAAGTGCCGCTTGTGCCTCGAATAATGTCCGAGCACGCCCATTCGCACACCGGCATCGACATTCACCCCGGCGCGGAGATTGCGCCTGGTTTTTTCATCGATCACGGAACGGGTGTGGTGATCGGCGAGACAACCACCATAGGTCGCGATGTCCGGCTGTATCAAGGTGTTACGTTGGGAGCACTTTCACCGTTTGACAAACAGGGACATCCGAAACGAGGCAAAAAACGGCATCCTGATATCGAGGACGAAGTGATAATTTACTCGAATGCGACGATCCTTGGCGGACAAACCAGGATCGGCAAGGGTGCGGTAATCGGCGGCAACACCTGGATCACCCGGTCGGTTCCGGCCGGTGCAAAGGTTTACAAAGGACAGGAGCCGAAAGGGGAATGAAGAGCAGCACTGTGGTGTGGCTGAATGGTACGCAAGTATCTTTGGATGAGGGGCAGACAATAGCTTCACTTCTTCTGGCGAAGAAGATAAACCCTGCTTCTGTGGTCGTCGAACTCAACACTGAGATTGTTCAGAAAGAAACCTACGGAACAAGGGTCTTGAAAAACAGTGATTCCGTTGAGGTTCTCCACTTTGTCGGCGGCGGTTGACAAATGGACGATCTTCTGGAAATCGGCGGAAAGAAAATAACATCCCGTCTTATCACCGGGTCAGGAAAATACAAGGACGAGAGTATTATCGCCGATGTCGTCGCCGCAGCGCAGTGCGACATCGTGACCGTGGCGCTTCGCCGCGTCGACTTCAACCGACCCGACGACAGCATCCTTCGGTTCGTGCCCCGCGACAAGATCCTGCTTCCCAACACATCCGGCGCGCGAACCGCGGACGAGGCAATACGGCTGGCTCGGCTTTCACGCGAAATGGGTTGCGGTGACTGGATCAAGATCGAGGTCATCAGTGACCAGAAATACCTGCTTCCCGACAACATCGAGACCCTCAAGGCAACCGACGCACTTGTGAAGGATGGATTCACCGTCTTGCCCTACATGTCGCCCGACCTTTCAACCGGCCGCCGGCTTGTGCAGGCAGGCGCAGCAGCCGTCATGCCCCTGGGCGCGCCAATTGGTTCGAATCGCGGTCTCAAGACGCTTGAGCTCATCGAAATAATGGTTGACGAACTTGACATCCCCGTGATCGTAGACGCAGGGATCGGCCTGCCTTCCCATGCGGCACACGCCATGGAGATCGGCGCCGCCGCTGTTTTACTTAACACTGCCATTGCGTCAAGCAACGATCCGGTCGCCATGGCACGGGCCTTCCGCCTTGCTGTCGAGGCCGGGCGGCTTGCGTTTTGTGCCGGACCGGGCAGCGTGTCCCGGACCGGCCGGCCCTCGTCGCCGCTCACCGGCTTTTTGGAACCGCAGTAACCGTATGCCCTTTCATGACACGTTGTCGAGGTATTCCGGCTTCGATTTCCCTGAGTTTTTCTCATCCGTCACCGAGGCGCAAGCAGCGGCGGTCATCGATAGGGAGCGGCTTTCCCCGCTCGATTTTCTCGCGCTTCTGTCTCCCGCCGCCGCGGGACTGCTGGAGCCCCTGGCGCACCGCGCCGCTGCTCTTACCAAACAGCATTTCGGCAATGTCATTTTCATGTTCACGCCCCTGTACCTTTCGAATTTTTGCGAAAACCGCTGCCCGTATTGCTCGTTCGCCCGACAGCACGCGATTACCCGCCGGCAACTATCGTTTGACGAAATAGAGTCGGAGGCTGTCGCGATCGCCTCCACCGGGATGCGATCGATCCTTCTGCTCACCGGCGAATCCCGGAAGCACGCAGCGCCGGAGTTCATCACGAAGGCGATCGGCATCATCCGCTGCCATTTCGCCACCATCGGCATCGAAATGTATCCAATGACAAAGGAAGAGTACTTGGTGTTTGTCAACAAAGGCGTCGACGGCCTGACCATGTTTCAGGAGACCTACGACGAGGCCTCCTACCACGGATTCCACGCGGGCGGGCCCAAGGACGATTTCTTTTTCCGGCTCTCCTCGCCCGAGCGTGCGGGCGAGTGCGGTATCCGCTCGCTCACGGTCGGGACGCTTCTGGGCCTCGCGGAGCCGAGGCGGGAGGCGTTTTTTTCCGGTCTCCATGCCGCATTCCTGCAACGCACTTTTCCTGCCGCGGAAGTTTCCCTGTCCATGCCGCGGCTTCGTCCCATGGTGGGGAAATTTGTGCCGCCTCATACGGTTGACGACAGGCTTTTTGTGCAGATCATGTGCGCGACGCGCCTGTTTTTGCCGAGAACCGGCATCACCATATCCACGCGCGAATCGCGGGCGTTCCGCAACTCAATTGTAAAGCTTGGCGTTACGAGAATGTCCGCCGGCGTGTCCACGGCCGTTGGCGGGCACAAGGAAAACGCCGGCTCCGCGCCTCAGTTCGAGATCGCCGACACGCGCTCGCTTACCGAGATGAAGTCAGACCTGGCCGCCCTCGGGTTCCAGCCGGTCATGCACGACTGGAACGCGAGGCTGCTTTCCCCCGTTCAATGACCGTCGCTGTCGTTGCTTTTTAACACTATTTTCTTGCTCTGTGCGAGGAAAAATAGTATACAATGAGCAGTGGGGACTTTAACAAAGGACGAGTCGCATGGATTTTAATCCTGACAAAGTCGACGAGGCTGTGTTGGCGCTTCTACACCTGACATCGTTTAAGTCCGAAACGGGTTTGCGGGCATGGAAAGGTCTGGATTGGGCTGCCCTGGAACGGCTGCACGGCAAGGGCTTTATCAGCAACCCGAAAAGCAAGTCCAAATCAGTTGTCGTGACGGACGAGGGAGCGAGGCTGTCCGAGGAGCTTTTCAAGAAGCATTTTTCCTGATCGGGCACAGGGCCTGCATGCTGGTGCGTCCGGTGATCCCAGCTGCCGGAGGTCCAAAGCGCGATGATTGGTCACGACACCGGTATCAAGGTGCATTTTCAGCCGCACGAATGTTATATTTATTACCATAACGTAGCTGTTCACCTACTACAAACAAAGGAGTGACGGGTATGTCAAAGAGTCAAGATGCGAAGAAGGACGTCAAGAAACAAGCAACAAAATCCTTGAAGGAAAAACGATCGGAGAAAAAGGCCAAGAAGGCCGCCAAATACGGCACGCCGGCCGCCATTTAATATCTGGATCGGGTGCATGCGCCGGTCAACCGGCGCATGCACGGTATTCGTAGCGCACTCCATTTCCTCATAGTGACATTCGGGAACAAAATTCAAACCATGTCCCGCCGCCCGTGAACCAGACCCGCGTCGTTTTTGACCATGACATTTACGAACAGGTGATTCTTGCGGCAATTGCGTCGGCGAAACAGTTTGTCTGGCTCGGCACATCGGACCTCAAGGACCTGTACGTCGGCAAACCCGGCCGCATGGTCCCGTTTCTTTCGGTCCTCTCCGATCTTGTCAACAAGAACGTCGCGGTTCGCCTGATCCATGCCAAGGAGCCGGGCGAGGCGTTCAGAAGGGACTTCGACCGTTATCCCTCACTGATCGAGGGACTGGAGCGAATCCTGTGCCCGCGCGTTCATTTCAAAACCGTTGTCGTGGACGGAACGTTCGCGTACACGGGCAGCGCCAACCTTACCGGCGCAGGCATGGGCGCAAAAAGCGACAGCCGGCGGAATTTCGAGGCAGGCATTGTTACAACGGAAGCCGAGCACGTCGCCCGTATCATGGACCAGTTCGATGCCGTGTGGATGGGAACGTATTGCGCGGAATGTGACAGGAAAAAGTACTGCGCGGATTATAAGGACATGGAATAGCGTGGCCTCGGTTTTTAGGCGACAAAGATCTTTTCCGAGGAGAATTCCGCTATTGTTTTGAGGCTGGGCGCCATTGCACGCAAATTCCACTGCCGCCGTGTGGTGAAGAAAACGTGCCTACCGAAACGGCCTTGTCCTTATTGCGGTGCATTTCAGGGACCAGGATGCCGCACAATGCCCCGACCATGAGTCCGACACCGACATCGGACGGGAAATGATCGAGAGATTTTACCCGCAGATATCCCACAAGAAGCGGGGGCGCCACCGCCGCTGTGTACAAAAGATATTTCTTCCATCCCAGCTCCGGATGAAAATCGCTGTAGATTTTTGCCATAAAGAATGTCGCTGTCGCGGAGGACGCGACATGGCCGCTGTAGAATGAATTCCGGTTATTGCCCGAACGCCTCTGATCAAAAGGAAGCTCATCATAATAGGCGATAGGCCGGTACTTATCTTGAAAAGTAGGTCCCATGAAACTCAGGTTGTAGACGCTGAACGCCACGGACTGAGTTTCGAGATACAGGAAGAGCAGGTCTATCCAGTCGCGTCTTACGCGGTTGTCAAACGCCAGCAAAAACGGCAGCGTATAAATGAATTCCGATGTATAATCCGCATCTTTTTCAAACATGCTTCTTTTGGAAGGGTCCTGCTCCAACGCCCAATGATCGATGCCGTTGACGTACTCGTTTCTGTTCAATCCCTGCAACTCAGCATCGGTCAAGTCCTTTTTGTGCAATATTATGGGTACCAGAAAGTAGTCGGAGATCAGTCCGGCAACGCCGATCCCTCCGCTGATCCATCGATTCAACTTCAAGGGGTGGAATGAACTGTCGTCTGCCACCGAAGGTTGCGAATGCGCCTGTTGTGCAAGACAACCGGCCGCCAGCGAAAGAATGATGAACGTACGGTAACAGGTTTTCATAGTGCTGCCATTCTATAAGAGGGGAACGCTCAGGTTTAACCCGTAGGAATCACCCGTAATAACCGGTTGAACCTGGATACGGTCCAATAGAGCATGGTGCGTCTCTTTTGGATCCGATACAGCCGTCTTTTCATGCTTATCAACAACCCATGTGGCGACAAAGTAACCAAGCGCGGCGCCTGCAAAATTATCCGATGTCCAATGTTTATCCTGATACACTCTCGAAACCATGGTCATCACGGCCGGAGCATAGAACAATGCTTTTAGCCAAACCGGCTGGACATTCCTTGACAGAACAGTTGAAATTGCAAAAGCGGCTGTTGAATGGCCACCGGGTAATGAATGGTAATCCTGGTTAAAAAGTGAGGAAAACGGACGATAGGTACCGGTCCCTTTTTCCATATACGGCCGCGCTCTTCCAATTCCGGTTTTCAAGAGAAATGTCAGTCCTCCCGCATAGAGACATGCCTGCCCGATTTCATAAGCGATTTTCCTTGAAGTCATGTCACCGGTTATCAATGAATACGAGGCAAAGCACGCGAAAAAAATAAAAGGGGTATATAATTCACCATACACTCTCGCTGATTCTATCGGAAAGCTGTAGTAATAGCTCCGGTCTTTGAGAACCAGTGTGCGTATCGGTTGGTCTGCAAACATAATGAGACCTGTCCCCAGGCCCACGCATCCGATCTTGAGATAATCAATGCCGTCCCATTTCGCGGGTTGCTTTACGAAGTCACCAGTCTCGCTTAAGAACTGGGAAAATGTATACTTGATTTGTGCGCAGAGTGGAAATTCAAATATAATGATGAAGAGGAATAGAAAAAGAGATTTTTGTTTCATTACATGCATCCTGCCTATAGCCCTCTGGTTTGAGACCACGCCCTGTGGCGTGGTGCATGTTGTTACGTTAAAGCACTGACGTGCTTCTCTTTGTTTTCTCAGCCTTTGGCCGGTCAACAAAGCCACGGCCTTTGGTCGTGGTTCTTTACTGTATTTTGTCCTTCAATCATCAGAGCTTGAAATTTCC
>Ga0182027_10001086_pt1 | contig 45805 bp, 40 predicted proteins | sample 712E1DmetaG_FD_121300 | JGI IMG/M metagenome (GOLD analysis project Ga0182027, IMG submission 121300) | Permafrost microbial communities from Stordalen Mire, Sweden - 712E1D metaG (Illumina Assembly) | ecosystem: Environmental > Terrestrial > Soil > Wetlands > Permafrost | place: Sweden...
TAGCGGCCAGTTTTGAAACAGTCCAGGCGGCCAGAGCCGAGGAATCGGCCAGCGGATCGTCTGCGTGATCAACCAGGGATGTGAATGAATTCGACAAGACTTCTTCGCGGAGCGTAACTTTCTTCAGAGGAAGACCTAGTTGTTGGGCCACAGCTAGAGCGGCCCCATATTCGCTATAACTTTGGTCGTCGAAATCCAGGAAGTAAGCCTGCGTGAGACCCTTGTTCCGCATCGCATAAGCAGCGATCAGTGAGGAATCCATTCCGCCCGACAACAGGATTCCAACCGGGACATCACTGCGAAGACATCGTGTGACGGCCAGCGAAAGGCGAGAATCCAATTCCTCAAAGGCTTTGTTCAGATCAGGAGAGCCACTCTGCCTCACGCCATTGGCAGGCAGAGCCCAGTAATTGGCCGTGCGTTCAGACTGCTGACTGATCAGTGCCCAACTGCCTGGGCGAAGACGCTGGACACCTTCCAGGAGGGTGGCTGTTCCTGGAACATAATTCAGAGACAAAAACCCGCCTAGAGCTTCCCGATTAACCGCTCTATGGATGTGGGGAAGAGCCGCCAAGGGACGCAGCTCGGAGGCAAATGCCACATAGCTCGGCGTTCGCATCACGAACAAGGGTTTCTCGCCAAAGCGATCCCTCGCTAAGAACAGCTGAGACCGATTGCGATCTGCGATGGCGAATGCAAACATGCCCCGCAAATGAGAAGGCAAGTCCACTCCCCAGCGACGATAACCGTGCAGCAGTGTCTCCGTGTCCGAATTCGTGCGGAACACATATCCCATGCTTTTCAGTTCTGATCGAAGCTCCACAAAATTGTAGATTTCTCCGTTAAAGGTGACGACCAATTGCCCATCATCCGTCGCCATCGGCTGGCCGCCGCCCTGCAAATCAAGAATCGCTAGTCGACGATGGCCCAGGAAAAAAGGACCCTCAGCCCACCAGGCCCCTTCGTCAGGGCCGCGATGGTAAAGATGATTGACCAGGTCGGGCCATGCGTCGCGGAAGAGTACAGGTCCCTGCAATGAAAAAATACCGACAATACCGCACATAATCAGCGCGCCATGGTCTGCTGATTCCACTCTTTGCGCACGTGATAGGTACGCTGGTTATTCTGGCTGTAATGAATTCTCATCAAGAGTTCAGCCAAAATGCCGGCCAGCAGAACTTGCAACGCACATAAAATAAGCATGATCGACGACAGAAACCATCCGATATGCTGCTCTACGGCATGGACGTTGTGGGAATAGGCGTAGACGAACAACGCCGTCAGAATGAGTAAACCTAGGGTCAGGCAAAAAATGCTGATTTTACCGAAAATGCGCATGGGTCTGTCGAGATATCGGATCAGGAAAAACAACAGAATCAGGTCAAAAAAAACCCCAAAGGTCCGGCGAAGGCCGTAATTGGTCTTTCCGGTCTGTCGGACAATATTCTGGATCGGAATTTCGGTGATTTTGGCGCCGACTTCTTGACCCATAACAGGAATGTAACGGTGGAATTCACCGAAAAGCCGAATGTCTCGCACAATCTCCATTCGATAGGCGCGATACGTTGTTCCGAAATCATGAATCTTCAACCCAGACATCGAGTGCAGGAATAAATTGGCCACCCGTGAGGGCCAACGGCGCACAATGCCCTCCGCTCTCTGATGACGCCAACCGCAGACCATATCGCTGCCCTGTTCTATTTTCTCAAGAAACAATGGGATTTCTTCGGGGAAATGTTGCAAATCAGAGTCGAGAGTGATCACGACTTGCCCTTTGGCCTGATCCAATCCCGCTTGCAATGCCGGGGTCTGCCCGTAGTTCCGGCGAAGTTCAATGACACGCAAATGGGAATCAGATGCAGCCAAGCGTTTTAGGATAGAGAGAGTTTCATCGGTGCTTCCGTCATTGACCAGAATGATCTCGAATTCGTATGTCTTATTCAAGGGCGCGATGCTTTTCATTACACGTTCAAAAAATCGCTCAATCACATCTTCTTCATTAAAAACCGGGGAAATGATGCTAACTAAGGTTCGGTTCATATTTCGCGGCTTCTGCAGCCTGATCCTCCGGATTCACCTTTACATATCTTATAGCCGGGATGTATGGGCGCAACTGGTGTCATGACGTCGACGATCCCTAAACGCGCCGTGCGACAATGGCCATAACATCGCCCAAACATATTTTTAAACGTCGCTCCAACACGAATCGAACGAGAACGTTTTCCTGCCGCGTTGGATGAACTACTCTCTTCTTGTATAAATAGGTCAACCGGTCGACGATATAGCGAACCCGATAATAATGACCTACGGCGCGAATGCCAAGGACTTTGTATCCCGTGGATTTCAAGAGTCGAGCCAGATTGCTGCGGTTAAACAACGTTAAATGCTGGGTGGGGTCCAAATAGTGCCATCGTCGCCCGAGCAATCGCGCCACCACACTACCGGCGTCAGGGGTCGACAGGAACAAATACCCTTCCGGTTTCAATGCCTTATGAAGTTCTCGCAGAGCCTCCTCAGGTTCCTGTAGATGCTCGATTACATCCCAGCACGTTATCAGATCAAAAGCTGGACTAAAATCTTCGTCTAATGCGTAGATGGACCCTACGCGGTTAGGGACTCCCAAATGCTTTTGGCTCCAGGCAACAGCCATAGGACTAATGTCAAATCCAAGAACGTTATAAACACGTTGTGCGATCTTAAGAAAATGACCGAAGTTAGCTCCGGCATCTAGGAGCCGAGAGCCGGCAGGCGCATATTGCATAATCCATTTTAATTTGGACTCTGCGCTCAGCAGATTGGAATCGTCAAAGTAATAATTATTATTGCCATTTGTTATAAAAACATTATTGTCAACCCGATAGGCGGCAGCTTCTCGATCGCGATCGACAGTCTCAGCGTGAACCCAGATCAACTGACAATTGCGGCAACGCATATGTAGTTTGCCGCGAATGGTCGCCCAGGCGGCAACGTTTGAGGTCCCGCAAATGCGGCAACAAACCGTCTCTGTAATCGTTCCTGCCCCTGGCATTTGATTCTCTGAAATATTCATATCGGTATGAATTCTTTGCTCGTTCGAGCAAGCCGAATTATAACAAGGTATATGAAAAATTGAGCATATCTGATGCATGGTCAGACCATCTCGCGGGTCCATGCGATGAAGCAGAAAAGACGCCAGAGCAGGCTGTCATTGTGATGCTCGCCGGATTGGAATGCTTGATAGAAATGCTTGACCCGTTGCGCGTTGAGCGAGTCGATATGGGATAAATCACCTGACAGGAACACAGCATCGAACGTCGGCTTGAGTGCTCCCCGTAGCCAAGCGGATTGAGGACAGATGAACCCTTTTTTGACGCGATCATCCAGGATCGGGGCCGGGACAATCCCACGCAGGGCCTCACGTAAAAGGGACTTGCGGACTCCGTGATGAATTCGATGGCGCAGCGGCAGTTGGAACGCCAACTCCATCACATCCTTCCCGAGAAACGGCAAACGACTTTCAACGGAATGAGCCATGGAGTTGCGGTCTTCATAGTGGAGGTATTCCGGGAGGGCGCGGCAGCGGAAATCAGCAAAAAGTATCTTTGAAAGCCAATCCTGAAGTTGGACATGCGCCGGGTTTCCCGGCATATTTTTGACATCCAAAGAGTTAAAGATCGTCGGGATGCACTTGAGCCTCATATGCGGGAACCAGCGGCGGGCCAGGATTTTTGCGGAATCGGCAGCCAGCGTCAAGCGATTGGCTTGTGTGTCCCGGATTTCCCGCAACGCATCCAAAAAATAACCGCGCCGGCACAATTCCGCCACCGCAAAGGCGGAATGGTAGGAGTACCCGCCGAAGAGTTCGTCTGAACCCTGCCCGCCGAGGATAACCTTCACGCCGCTCCGGGCGACATCTCTCATCAGGCTGTATTGGGCATAGACCGAGAGTGATCGCACTGGGATTTCCTGGGACCGCAAAAAATCACCGAACTGTTCACGGAATGCCTCAGGCGAAGGCCGTACCCAGACATGCGGTCCCGAAAACTTCTGCAGAGTCTCCGAGATCAGAGGTTCCTCGCTGAAGGCGGCCTGGTCGTACGTGACGCTGAAGGTATGGAGAGGCCGGACACGTTCCGGAAAGCGTTCCTGGATCAGGCAGGCAATCGCCGAAGAGTCGACTCCACCGCTGAGGGCGACGCCCAGCGGGACATCGCTGCGCAAATGGATATCGACTGAACGCGAGAGCGTCTCAAGCAGCTGCACGGCGTCGGACGGGTTGTTGCCGTCGCCCTCGGCCATGAGGCGCAAGGGATCCCAGTAGGGGCGGGACTGGCAGCTGCCCGAGAGGGTGTCAACGACCAGCAGATGACCCGCAGGTAGCTGATGAATCGATTCAAAAAATGTCCCGGTATCCGGCTCGACCAGGCAATCGTAAAGATAAAGTGAAACTGCCCGCGGGTTCACCTTCCGAAGATCGACTTGCGCACGGATGAATTTCATTTCGGAACCAAAAACCAATTGCCCGTGGTCCTGGTAATAGTAAAGAGGCTTCATCCCGGCTCGGTCCCGGCTCAAGAGGATCTGATGACGGTTGTGGTCGTAGAGGGCGAAAGCCCACATCCCGTCCAGCTTCTCAACGAAGGCCGAACCCCATTGGAGGTATGCCCTCAGGAGCACTTCCGTGTCGGACTGGCTCTGGAAGGCGTGACCAAGTGTTTGCAGCTCCTTGCGGACTTCGATGTAATTGTAGATCTCTCCGTTAAAAACGACCCAGACGCCGGCATTGGAGATCCCCATGGGTTGGTGCCCCTGGGGGCTGAGGTCGATGATGCTCAACCTGCGGTGGCCGATCAGCATGCGGAGCGGCTTCTTTTCCTCCGCCAACAGCGGCAACGAACTCAAAGAATTGATCGTATCGTCGCCACGGTACGGGATGATGCCTCCATCCGAGGCCAACCCGATGAATCCTTCGTCATCCGGTCCGCGGTGGCGCAGCTGCTGGTGCGCCGCATAATAGCCGCGGTTGTCGAGAGTGTTCCGGGTGTCAAAGAGCAGGTGTCCAGTTATGCCGCACATGGTTAGAGAGAGACCCCGTTCTTCTCCAGTGTTTGGCTCAGATGCTCGTAAAGCTTGCGATGGGTTTCTTTCGTGAAGTGGACACCGTCAGAAATGAGTTGATTTTCAGGCGTCTCGCCAACCATGCCCTGGACGTCGAGAAAGTGATCCGCGAAGATCTCGCGAAGAGCCGCATTGTAGACGGAAATGTTCGCGTTATATCCCGGCGAGCGTTGTTCCAACCAGTCAGGCTTTGCGGAAATTCCCAGGACCCAGAACCGGCAGTGCGGAGCGTAATTCAAAACGTCTTGTCGCATTTTGAGGAAGTTTTCCTTAAAGCGTTTCAGAGGAACATACACTTTGTTGCGGAAAATCGAACGGATGAGATAACGGCGCATCCGGTGGATCCCTCTTAAAAAATAGTCCCGGGTCAGCCGGCGAAACCAGGAGGCCAGAAGGATGGAGCGGCTTCCCTTGCGGAAAACCCTGGGGGCACAATCGTTAATCCCGAAATGATAGAGCACGATGTTCGGACGTCGAAAAGCGACCATCCGCTCGTTCCAGAAGATGGCGTCGTCGCTGTCCAAGGACTCGACATAGCAGATTTCCACTTCATACGATGGAAAGTGGCGGCGCAGAAGATAGGGGTAGGTGTCTTCATATTCCGTCCGCTCTTCTGGGGCGAGGTCCGGGCGCGGACGTCCGAGTGAATCCGCAAGAATGATGATTCGCATGATCTTTTACCCTCTCATCCGTTTCAGCCCTGCGAGCAGGGCCGCACGGGCAGGCGAACAGGCCAATCGCCATTGCGGGACCTCGACATAAGTCCCCCCGAACCGTTCCTTGAACCGTTGGATGCCGGCGAGCTTGGAATCCGGATTGACGACCGGTCTGGCGCCTCCCAGATCGTAAATGGAAACGCCGGAGGATTTTAGTTTTTGAATGATCGTCCAATGGAGTAGATTTCCGGAGCCTGTCGTTGAAGGACTGGCGGTCGCGCCGAACCAGTAATAGGCTCGGGACGTGTTCCCCAGTATGAAGGCCGCCGCCTGCCATTCCCCGTTGTGAGCCGCAACGAACAGTTTTGCCAATCCCTCTTTTTGAAGGCTTTGACCGACACCACATACATAGGAAGAACCGGGGCAGGCTTCCCCTGTCCGGGCAAGTGTCTCCTTCAGAAGTCCGTAAAATCTCCCCCAATCCTCGGATTCCCCTACCACAACCCCCTCTTTGGTGGCCGATCTGACAGCATTGCGATGCTTGGAATGAATTCTGGACCAAAGGGTTTCCTCTGATTCTGAAAGTAGAATCTCATAGGTGCCGAAAGGTGTGATGCGGGCATCCTCAGGGATACCGGAAATCTTGGGCGAAAAACGACACATGGAGCCTATCGTACCGATGTAGGCCGGGTTGATCGATTTGATTGCCGCCAGTAATTGTCCAAAGAGACGAACCTGCTCCGTTCCGCCGAAGGCATCCGAGTAGCGTGGTTCCCCGAAAAAAACAGCCCATTGCAGGCCAAAGGCTTTCGGGCCGACTTGCTTTGTAAAGAATACGGCTTGGGCGGCCAGAGGATCTTCCTCAGTAACCCACGAGGCATAATTCGGGAGGAACCCGATCGACCGTGTATTCTCGGCAAAGCCGGCATGCAGAAAGACTGACCCGGAGCTCTCGATTCTCTGGTTCCAATGAGCCAGGTCTTGAGGCATGAGCTGATGGGAGATGGACCAGGCCATCAGGGACGCCAGATTCCCCTCGTATCAATGATGATCTTGCCTTTGCGGTCCTTCGCCGGTATCGCTTTGAATTCCTTATGGTCTACGAGAAGAAGCACGATATTGGCCTGGGAGATCGCTTTGCGCCAGGGTGTGAGGCGTATGCCCTCGACGGCCTTGACGTAGGGATCGCTGATGAGAAGTTTGATCCGGCCGCGTCTCTGCAGTTCGCGCACGATATCCAGAGCCGGGGATTCGCGCGTATCATCGATGTCGGCCTTGTAAGTGAGCCCCAGGCAGGCCACGATCGGCCGTCGAAGGTCCCGGGCGGCCCGCTCGACCTGGTCCACGATCTGGGAAGGTCTGGCATCGTTCACCTGGCGGGCTTGGCGGATCAGGCGGGCGGATTCCGGATATCGTTCGACCAGAAACCAAGGATCGACGGCGATGCAATGCCCGCCGACCCCGGGTCCGGGAGAAAGCACTTTGACTCTGGGGTGCTTGTTGGCCAGCTCGATCACTCTCCAGGGATCGACGTTCGACTCTTCGCAGAGAAGGCTCAGTTCGTTGGCGAAAGCGATGTTCACGTCCCGGTAGCTGTTTTCGCTGAGCTTCACCAGCTCCGCTGTCTTTAGGTCCGTTAGAAAGATGTCTCCTTTGACGAAACTCGCATAGAGGTCCCGGGCCATTTCAGCGGAGCGCGGATTCACGCCGCCGACGACGCGATGGTTCTGGATGATCTCGGTCAGAATGCGGCCGGGCAGTACCCGTTCCGGACAATGCGCGACGAACAGGTCTTGCCCGATTTTGAGACCGCTCTTTTTCAAAATGGGAATGACGATCTCCTCGGTCGAGTGCGGCGGGATCGTGGATTCGACAATGACGAGGTTTCCCTTATGCAAGTGTGGAACAATCATTTCAGCGGCGGAAATCACATAGGACAGATCGGCCTTTTTGGTCTGGTGGTTGATCGGCGTCGGCACGCAGATCATGAAGACGTCCGCGGGTTCGGGATGCGTCTGCGCCCGCAGATGGCGCGAGCGGATCGCGGCGGTGAGAATGGTGTCCAAGTCGGGTTCAATGATGTGAACGCGGCCGGCGTTCAGCAGCCGGACGATGCGCGGATTCACATCCACGCCGATGACGGAGAACCCGCGCGTCGCGAGCGTGCTCGCGGTCGGTAGTCCGATATAGCCCATCCCTAAAACGCAGATCTTCTTCATGAAGCTCCCCTTACTGTAACGAAGGCCTCCCATCGGGTCAGGAGACGATCAGAATGATATGAACGTATGGCCTTTTCATCAATCTGTAAACGACGCGCCTCGGCCGGCATCGCCAGATAGCGCTTAAACCATGTCGTAAGATCGTTTTCGTCATGGCAGACCCAGCCGAGCCTGGTCTCGTCCATCAGCCGCTGCACCAGAGGATCTCGCGTGAAAGCCAGGACCGGCCGGCCGGCGCCCATGTATTCGAAAATCTTTCCCGGGATTGCGTATTCGCTTCCAGACTGATGCGTGATGATGAGGTTGACGTCGCTTTCCCCCATCAGGCGCGCGGCGTCCGGCTGAGACACAGGTCCCAGCCATCTGACTTTCGAACTGAGTGGTTCCGAATTTATGAGAGTCCTGACCCGACGATCAAGGTCTTCTCCTTGGATCGATCCGGCAAAGACGACCTCGAAGGCCGGGACGTCCTGCGCCTCGGTGAGATAGCGGGAGAGGATCTCAAGCCAGGCTACCGGATTCCGAGATCCGTAAAAATTGCCGACGTGGGTGATCCGCAGGGGCCGATCGACGCGCGGTGCAGGTTTGGGCGACGCCGACGGATCAAACCCGTTGGTGATGACCTGGCGGTGGCCGCTCCAGGGGCCTCTGTCCTTGAAGTCCTGCAGATACAGGCGCTCGATTTCCGTCGTCAGGAAAACAGCGCGGTCCGGCCATCGAAGGAGTCGTCTTTCCAACCACCGATAGAAGGACCGGCGCCACATTCCCCACGGATAGAGGGCATTGGAGGAGAAAGGGTCGCGGACCTCAAGAGTCAACGTGACGCGTTTTCCTCGCGCGGCCTTGACGATCGCGCCGGCGATAAGGGCTTCGATCTCGGGGATGGTCGAGACCACGTCGGCGCCTTCCGGCCCGCCGGTTTTCCTCCACACCATCCAGGCGGCCATGAACGGGAAAATCAATTTACGGGCTGCTTTCCCATTTCCTCCTGAATAGCGTCCGGGGGAGATCACGGTGACGGATCGGCCTCGTTCCTTGAGAAAGCGGGCTAGACGGTTGAGCCGGAGCGACGCCATGTGAGGGGCGTCGAGCCCGAAACTGCTGATCACGATGATCGGCCTCACGCCCAGCCCTCGGCACGGGCGGTTTCGAGGATCCGCTCCAGTTGCGTCAGCGAGTATGGAGAAGCGAATTTCGGGTGCCCAAGAAGCGTGACTCTCTGAAAGCCGCGGGAATGCATCCGCCGGATCTGCCGGAGGATCGTCGCGGCGTTCCAATAATCGTACGTCAGCACGGCCGGCTCCGCAGACATCCATCGTATGAAGAGCGGACGTTTCGGCATCGGGCGACCCAGGCCATTTCCCCACGGTCGCCCGGCGGCGTTGGCGAGAGCGTGGTAAACGCGGTTAGAGAGTTTCTCAGCAAAGCGAGGCCGGAAGGTCGCGACAGGTTCTTCCCGAAATCGACCGTCCATCGCCGGGATCAAGGGATTTTCCTGAAAGGTCCACGCGTCCATCTCCGGGGCGGAGCGGTAATCGTATCGCCGGGGACCGTCATCCACCACGCACCCGGGCGCGATCGAAGAATCGATCTTGATTTCATTGTCTGCCAGAGGGGCCCGGAGCCTCTCGAACGGCTGGAGGCACAAGGCTCCGGCCCGGAAGCAGGTGACGCGGTAACCCGCCACCGCTTCGCGCGCGATCGATTCGAGCAGCAGGCGTCCCTGCGTCATGGCGCCTCCTATCGTGCGCCAGGGATCGGTGCCTGTCGAGGGAAGGTCCTGCAGGAGCAGCGGCGCTCCGTCCGTGAACTCCCATTGGCCATCCGTGTAGCGGGCCTGGAGCCATTGAGGGTGCGTATGAAGGCCCAGGTGATGGCCGTTTGCGACCAGGCGCCTCAGCTGGCTGCGGACCTCCACCAGCCTTGGTGCGAGCTCCGGATGCGTCGCGGCGTCCTCCTCGAGTCGATGGAGGAAAAACACGTCGACGAATAACACGAGATTTTTGTTAAAGCGTTCGACCAGGTTGGTCAGGCGCCGGGTGGGCTCGAGCAGACAATCCTCGATGTGCCCGGATTTCGCCCCAAGGAAAAGCTCGTAATCGGCGGTCAGGAACAGGGTGGGTTGAGGCCCATTCGCTTTGAAAAGATCGCTCACGCGGCTTCCTCCAACGTCGTGCGAACGATCGAGGCCATCCATTGAGTCTGTTCCCTGGTGAGAGTCAGAGGCAGTTCAAGGACGCGTTCGGACAGCGTATCGGCAAAGTAGCGCTCGGCCTGATCAGGTTTGTAGAACGAAAGCGGGACGTAGGAGGGATAGACCTCAATCCCTTTCCCGCGCAGCGATAAGAAGATGTCCTTTTTCGGCGATTCCAGCACCAGCGGAAATTTAACCCAGCTGGACTGCCCCCTCTGCGGCTTAATGACTCTTGCCGACCGGAGCGTCCGAAGCGTCTCCTCGAGGATATCAAAGTTCATTTTGCGCCGGTCGATGAGTCCTGTGCGGAGGCGCGCGGTTTGATTTTTGCCGACCGCCGCGTCGACCGCCGCCATCGAGCCGAAAACGAAGGACGATTCGCAAGCGGCCCTGGCGCTTTCAGTCGAAAGGCCCTTCGAACGGCCAAGCCCTTCAATAATCGGTTGTGTCCAGCGACGCAGACAACGCCGCAGGATAAATTTCGCATACGCGGCGAAGACCGTCCCCGAGGATTCCGGTTCGGGCTCCGGAAGCGGCAGCCCTCGATGAATGACGATTCCCCCTCGCGCGCTCACGGTCGATTTGCCGGGTCCGAAAGCGATAATGCCGGCATCGCCCCAGAATCCCAAGGGCTTGCCATCAAGAGAAGCGCCATACGATTGAGCCGCATCGTCAAGGACTTTCACCCCTCGCTCGGCGGCGAGGCGTTCAATGGGCTGAATAAGGGCGGCATTTCCATATATATGGGCCACGAGAATGGCTCGGGTGCGCTCGGTCAGGTGGCGCTGGATCGATTCAACGGAGATGTTCAGATCTTCGGGATCGACATCGACGGCCACCGGCCGGGCGCCCAGGCTGATGATCGGCTGTACAGCGGAAGCGCAGAGAAAGGCTGGGACGATCACTTCATCCCCCGATCCGATCCCCCAGGCCTGCAGGACCGCCCGGATCGCGGATTTTCCGGAATTGAAAGAGGCGGTTTGCCTTCCGTCATCGATGTTTGCGATCTCATCTGTAAACCAGGCGGGAGACGAAAATGCTCCGGGCGCGGCGAGCCGCCAGAGGCAGGCATAATCTGACCATCCCCACGGCGGCGGAAAATAGCTTATCCGGTTCATGCCGGCGTCACGAGGGAATCGAAGATCTTTGCCATCTCTCCGGCAATGCGACGACGGCTGAACGCCTGGATGTCCGCCGCGTGATTGGGGAGTCCTTCCGACCGGTGGCGTTGCTGGAGCTCCAGGATGGCGCGCGCGATCCCTTCAACATTGTCTTCGGCGACACAACGCCCGATGTGGTGGGTCTCGATGAACTTTCCGGCTCCGCGCGCGGGACCGATGACCAGGACCGGCCGTCGAACGTACAGGTACTCGAAGACCTTCGTTGAAAAGAATCCGCCGTTCGGATCGTTCTCAAAGACAAGGAGTAACGCGGAGGAAGAGGCCATTTGGGTTAACGCAACGCGATAAGGCATGCGAGGCATGAACTTCACCAGACCTTCCAAGCCCAGGCTCTGCACCTCATCACGAAAGTAGGCGTGCACACTTCCATGAAAGTTGGCCTGGAAAGAATCCTCTGTGATGGATCCTTCGTTCTTAAGTTTCTGGATGGCGCGCAAGAGTCCTGCGATATTGCGTCCTTCTCCGATCCCGCCAAAATAATTCAAGGTGAAGGGCCCGGCTTTGGCGTATGGCGCGGCCTCGAGGTCACGAAAATCATCCTCATCAAACCCGTTATGGAGGAGATGCAGTCGGGAGCCAAGGGCATACTTTTTCTCAAAGAGAGGGACGAAGTCATCCGCCACGACGGTCAGGGCATCGGCTGCCTTCGCGACAAAGCGCTCCGCGGCGCTCTCCAGCGCGCGGTGGAAAGCGGTCGGATAGTAGCGATTGTAATCTTCGATCCACGTGTCGCGGAAGTCGGCGATGAAAGTCCGCGATGGAAACAGGCGGCGCAGCAGCGCCCCCACGCAGACCTGGGAGAATGGGGGGCCGGAAACCAGAATTAACCGGATATCGGGGCGCCTCCAGAGTGTCCATAAGGCGGTCAGAAAGGCGAATGGAGCCCATACGACGTAGGTGTCGATGGGAAACATCCATCGCGACAACTTCGCGCCGAGTCCCAGCCTGTAGATCTGCCTGAATTGGGGTAGACCTTTCTCGACGCGTCCAGATGGCTGTCTCGGAAGCGGCTGGCGGCGCGCGGGGATCATGGCCTTAAGAACCAATTTCATGGAATCCATCCAATCAAGCGGATTGCATGGCAGACGGATGATGCGTGCCTTCAGAAAATCATCCATGGGGGTGCGTAAATTTTCCGGGATATGGCTTCTCCTGGCGGTGATCACCAGCGGGCGCCAGCCGAATTCCGGGAGGTACTTTGTCAACTTCCCCACCCGCACCGTCCCCGGGCTCCAATACGGTGGGAAGTTGTAGCTGATCAGCAGGAAGTCTTTCATCCCCGGATCAATAGCGAAACAATTCTTTCGCCGGTATGGCCGTCGCCAAAACAGGCGGGATGGGAATTTCCGCTTACAGGCCGGCGCGCGGCACTCAGGATATCCTGGGTATGCCAGCCGGCCAGGCGATTCCATCCCGAGCGGAGCGTCTCGGGCCATTCGGTCTCCTCACGGACAGTGACACAGGGCGTCTTCAGGAGGTACGCCTCTTTCTGCACGCCGCCGCTGTCGGTCAGGATGAACCCTGCAGTCGATTCCAGCTGCAGCATTTCAAAATAATCCATCGGCGCCACGACCTGGAGGGGCTTGAGCAGGCCGGAAAGGCGATAACGCCGGCACGCAACCAAGGTCCGCGGATGGGCCGGAAAGAGCACAGGACGGTCTTTCGCGAGGGTTCCGAGCGCCGCCAGAATGCTTCGAAGCCGCTCGGGATGATTAGTGTTCTCGGCGCGGTGGATGGTGACCAGCGCAAATCGTCCGGGGTCCACTCCAAGACGCTTCAGGAGACTCGCGGGAGACCCGGCCCGCTGAACGCTCAATTTGAGAATATCGACCATGATGTCTCCGACGAGGACGGCGCGCTGGAAGCCCGTTCGGGAAGACCCGATGCCCTCGGTTCGCAGATGCCGCATCGCGGTCCGGGTGGGACAAAAAAGGAGGTCTGAGCAGTGATCCGCCACGATCCGGTTGGATTCTTCCGGCATGAGGCGATTGAAACTGCGAAGACCCGCCTCCACGTGAGCCAGGCGGAGCTGTCTCTGGCGCGCGGCCAGAGCGCCGGCCAGGGTCGTATTGGTGTCCCCGTAAATCAGCACCCAGTCCGGCTTTTCCTTTTCCAGAACACGATCGAATCGCTCCAGGCACCGTGCCGTCTGCGCGGCGTGCGATCCGGAACCCACGGCGAGATTGTATTCCGGTTCCGGGATCTGAAGCCGGTCGAAGAACACCTTGGACATCCGGTAATCGTAGTGCTGGCCGGAGTGCACGATGACGTGATGGACGCCCCTGTTGCCGCGAAGCGCGCGGCAGAGCGGCGCCAACTTGACGAACTGGGGCCGGGCCCCCACGAGGGAGACGATCTTCATGCGTGCGGAGCCAGTGCGCCGGCGGGTGCGGGGTCGATCTTCGCGAAGGACCGCACCGCCTCAATGACGCGCTGGATCTCATGAGGCTCGAGAAGCGGCTCGACCGGGAGACTCAGGACTTCGCGGGAAGCTGACTCGGATTCCTGCAAGCTTCCGGAAACGCGCGACCGCCCTTCAAATACTTTCATCTGATGCAGCGGGACCGGGTAATACACCATCGACTGGATGCCCTGCGATTTGAGCGATGCCGCGAGGGCGTCGCGGCGCGTGCACCGCAGCGTGAACTGGTGGTACACATGGGTCGCGCCCGGGGTTTCTGATGGGAGCTGGATTCCGGGGATTCCGCGCAGACCGTCGCTGTAGGCCCGGGCGATGGCTCGACGCCTTTCATTGAAACCGTCCAGCGAGTCGAGCCGCGCCAGGAGAATCGCAGCCTGCAGCGTGTCCAGGCGGCTGTTGTATCCGATATGATCGACGTTATATTTATCTTTTCCCCCATGTTTGAGGAGCTGGCGGACTAGGTCGGCAAGAGCGACATCCGCCGTGATGACCATCCCCGCGTCTCCATAGGCGCCGAGATTCTTCGATGGGAAGAAGCTGAAGCAGCCCAGGTCGCCAAAAGTCCCCAGTTTCTTCCCCTTCCAGGCCCCCCCGTAAGCCTGAGCCACATCTTCCACAATGAAAAGCGAACGGCTTCTCGCCAATTCCTGCAGTTCCTCGATGGCGCAGGCTTGGCCGTACAGATGGACAGGGATGATCCCAACTGTGTGAGGTGTCATGGCGGCTTTCACTTTGGAGGGATCCATGTTGAATGTCCGGGGGTCAATATCGACAAACACCGGAGTCGCGCCGGACCGGAGGATCGCGTCGCCGGTTGCCGTGAAGGAAAACGTCGTGGTGATGATCTCATCCGTGCGGTCGAAATATTCCTTCCCTTTGCGCCGGATCGCGAGAGCGCGCAAGGCGAGGACCAGCGCATCGGTCCCCGACCCGACGCCGATCGCGTGCGCGGTTCCGAGTGATGAGGCGACGCGCTGCTCAAGTTCCTTCACCTCCGGGCCAAGGATCCACTGCTGATGATCGAGGGTCCGTTCGATGGCTTGATCGATGGCCCGTTTGCTCGCGAGGTATTCGCGCCTGAGATCGAGCATCGGAATGGCGGCTGTGGAGCCGTTTTTCTCAGAAACCTTGCCTGAGACCGGGACGATGGCTCCCGATTCCTGTCGATAGCGTGACTGGCAAAGGCGGCAGACGGCTTCCAGTTCCTTGAAATCGAGCGTCGTGCCGCACTGGCAGACCCATCCCGCGATCTGTGCCGGGACTCCCAGCATGAGCGCGTAATCCGGGACGTCCTTCGTGACCACGGCGCCGGCGCCAATCAGGCTGTAGGCGCCCAGGGTGTGCCCGCAGACGATTGTCGCGTTGGCTCCGATGGTAGCCCCCTTCTTGACGAGGGTGGGCCGGAATTCGGTTTTGCGTTCAATATGCGCCCTGGGGTTGATCACGTTCGTGAAGACGCACGAAGGACCGCAGAAAACGTTTTCTTCCAGGATGACTCCCGTATACAGGGAGACATTGTTCTGGATCTTGCAGTGATTCCCGACCTGGACGCCATCGGCGATAAAGACATTCTGTCCGATCACGCAGGTGTCTCCGATCTGAGCGCCACTCCCGAGATGCGAAAAGTGCCAGACCTTCGTCCCTTCACCGACCCGGACTCCCGCATCCACCACAGCAGACTCGTGCACGAAAGCGCCTTTGGCCACCGCCGGCTTCTCCGATTCCGATTTCGCCGGAGCTTCTCTCAGTAGAAGGGATTTCTCAGCCGCTTCAAGGACCTTGAGGACCCTCAGGCCTTCTTTTCCATCGGTCTTCGGAGTCTTACGGCTCTGGATACAGGACAGAAATTCCTTCAGCTCCTCCTTCAACGGCTCTGAGGCATCCAGAGGGATCACTTGGCCCTCCGCTTTTCTGGCCACCGGGACACGGTTCAACCATTCGATTTTGTGGCCGTAGAGGACAAGCTTATCAGCCGCCATATCATCGAAGACTGCCATCTGCTTTTCTCCCACCACGACGAGCTTCTGCTCTTTGAAAGGATGAAGCCAGCTCACGAAAAGCTGGGCCGTGGCTCCGCTGGGAAATTTCAACATCGTGAAGGAGGTATCAAAAATCCCGCGCTGAATATAGTCGCCTCCGAACGCATGAACGCTGGCCGGAGTCTCATCGAGGAGCATGAGAATCAGAGAGATGTCATGAGGAGCAAAGCTCCAGAGGATGTTCTCTTCGGAGCGAAGCTTGCCGATATTGAGCCGGCTGGAGTGAATGAACTGGATCTTCCCGAGGACGCCTTCCTTCACAAGCTGCTTGAGCTTGATGGCGGCGGGGTGGTACTGCAGAATATGTCCCACCATGAGGATGCGCTTGCGGTCTTCGGCCAACCGGACCAGCTCGGCGCCTTCAGCGCCATGCAGCGACAGGGGCTTTTCGACAAAGACGTCCTTCCCCGCCTCGAGGGCTTCACGGACCAGCGTGTAATGCGTTATGGCAGGCGTTGCGATGGCCACGCCCTGGATCTTGGGATCACGCAGCACCTCGTTGAAGTCGGCCAGGCCGGGGACCCTGAACTCCTCCTGGAATTTCCGCAGGGTCGCCGCGTTGTTGTCGCAGACGCAGGCGAGCGTCCCTAAATCATGAAGGTTTCGAACAATGTTCTTCCCCCAATATCCCGAACCGATCGCGGCGATGTTTGCGCTCATACATTTCTCCTTAAGAGCCCGTTCAAGAAAGCTTTGGGGCTTCTAAATTGATACAAAAGTGCCAGTTCCTGCGCTGAAAAAAACCGGCAGACATAAAGGGTTAGCGGAATAGATGAAAGAGCCAGCGTTTTAAGTCCCAGGATGCCGAGGACGGAATGTGTAGACGTCGATCCCACGGCGAAAAGCCCATACGCCATCGCTTGAGAAACAAAAATCGTGACCAGGCGGGCATATTCCCAATCCACTTGAAGGGATCGATGAGAGGTGATGCAGGCCCCCAGGGCGTACACCGCGACCGATCCGAAGGTGGTCCACGCCGCCGCGGTACTCCCATAGCGCGGGATCAGGAGCAGGTTCAATCCCAGGTTGGTGAAGGCAGAGGCGAACCCGAGCACGGTGATCATCGCCGTCCGCTTCACATAGCTCAGAATGATGATGAATGGCTTATAAAGTGCCCCCAGCAGATACGCATAGGCGATGATCGGAATGATCACGGCGGCCGGGGCGTAGCTTTTCGGAGTCAGCACGGCGATGATTTCCGGCGAAAACAAGGACAGCGCCAGGACGGCCGTGGCCATCAGGAGGGTATAGTAGGTGAAGAATCGGGCATGGCGTTTGAGGAAGTCTTCCGGAGCCAGGGCCATTTCGCGCATGAAGATCGGGTTATACACCTGGAAGATCGAGTCGCTAAGGAGCGAAATCGTTGTCCGGGTCAAGTCGTACCCGACGGAATAATAGCCGACGGAGGAGCGCATGCCGTAAAGTCCCAGGAGGAGACGGTCGGACAGGCTCCCGATCCAACCGGACGCCAGATGCGGAACGAGAGGTAGCGAATAGCGAAGGCCTTCCTTCAGGACGGGGCGATCGGCCTCCAGGACCAGTTCATCACGCTTCCAGAGCATATGCGCGGCGATGACAATGAAAATCAGGTTTGCCGCCAGCTGTCCCCCCAGCCTCGCCGACACTTCGTGCCCTACTAGGAATACCGCGATGATGCTAAATCCCAGCGTGAGCGCCGCATTCACGAAATTCATGATGCCCAGATACGTCGATCTGATTTGGACCCGAAGGATCGCGATCAGAAATACCATGATGGATTGGCTCAGCGTCAACAACAGGGCGAGCGGGATCAGCGGATAAAACGGAACCTTGAGCGGCCTGGACAGCAGCCATGGCCCCGCCGCCGCAAGCAGGAGGATCAGAAGGAGACACCAGGCGACGCCAAACGTCATGTAGCTGGACACATAGCGGCGGCGGCCCGCCGCATCGGTCGCGTGGTCGTAATAAAAGCGGCTGATCGCCGAATCGAGGCTGAGCGTGGCCGGGACGATGAGCAGCTGGATCACCGAGCTCAATGTGAAATAGAGGCCAAATACGGCCGGCGGGAAGAGGTGCGTATAGACCGGAACGCTGATGACGTTGAGGACGGTTATGGCGAGCCCGGAAGCCAGATAGCGTCCGGAATGGCTGCCCAGGCTCCGCATCAGTTCCCGGAAATTCACGCGAGAGGCTCGGACGCGCTCTGGGGAGCCGCCGGTTCATTCATGCCGGCCAGAAGGTCGCGTCCGAACAACCGGATCGTCGCTCGGCGGAACCGGTTCGGGCCGGCCCATCTCTTCAGAACCTTCAGGCGAATGCCGAGGCGGTCGGTCAGGAATATCGACAGACCCCGGCGCGCTGCCCGGATCAGAGACTTGACGCAGAGCCAATCCAGAGCCGCGTTGCTGAAGTACGTCATCGTGGTTAGAAAGTGATGAATGTGGGTGGCGGCCCGCTCGCTGTTGCGTCCGTCTGCGCTCACCGCCATGTACTCGATCAATTCCTCCTGTCGCCGGCGGGAGTCCGGCGGCAACGGGTTCCCCAAACAGTAGCGGTTGAGCGTCGCCACGGCCGTCGGAACGGAGTCGACGATATCCGCCCCGGCGTGAGTCGGCAAAGCGATAAAATCCGCATCCGCGTCGAACCTTGGATAGATGACGGGCTTCTTCATGACGAAGGCCTCAAGCAGGGTCGTTGAATTCCAGGCAATCCAGGTATCGCAGGCGGCAATCAGGTCGATCGCGGTTTCTTCGCGGTGGATCACCAGCACGTTTCGGAAATGGTCGAGGTTGGCGATCTCGGTGTCCTCGATGCCTCCGGCCGGATGGGCCTTTAACACAAAGAGGGTTTCCGGCATGGCTTCTATGACGCCTCGAAGCCAAGCGGCAATCTTTACTTTTTGATCGCGAAGAACACGCAACACCGACCCCTGAGGATCCAGATAGTATTGAAAAAGCGGATGGACGCGGTTGACGATATTGTCAAAGCCCCACGAGGCATACCCCACGCAATTGGTAAAAGAGGTCTTTTGATATTTCTCCAGGAGCGTTTTCTTGGTCATGCCGCGGCTGGGCCGCATGGCGTCGAGACGGTGAAATCCGCCGATCCGGACTCGCGCCGGATCCTTCCCCTGGGCGATTGCCAATTCGTAGGAGTGGCGTCCGGCCACCAGGCACAGGTCCTCCAGCGGTTCGTGGGCCGTATTCCAGCCCCATACCACGCACTCGGCCAGAGGTCCGGGATAATAGGTCACTTCCGATTCGTAGGTGACCACCGGGACATGTCGGCTGTGCGCGTACCGTGCCGCGTTCATATTTTCGGGGTTGTACGTATCGGGGAGAAGCAGCGCATGCGGACGAATCAGGTCGATGAGGAAATGGTCTTCAATCTTCCCCCAGCGGATAACATACCCCCGTCGAGCGAGATGATCGGAGATCAACGATGCGCTGATGAGCTCACGCTTGTAAGGACTCTCCGTGTCATAGAGAAGAAAGAGCAGGGTACGCTTCATGGCCAGGGGCATTTTCAGTGTCGCGGCTTGCGCAAGTCTTGGATCTGCCGGACCGTCTCGAAGGCCTCCGCGGACCTGAGGCCGACCTGAGCTCCCCAGATGCGCGACCAGGCCTGGAGATTGGGGACAGACCGTGGATGCGGGAACGCGCGGGCTTCAGACCCATAGGCCTCCAGTGCACGGGTTTTCCGGCTGATTGTCGAGCTGGCGTCCACAAATAACGTGGGCTTGAAAGTGCTACCGAGTTGTCCGAAAGCCCATTCGGACGCCGACGCGATGAAAAAGGAATACAGCTCTCGCACAACGCTTGACCCTAGAGGGCGGGTCGCCGTCAAGACGGCCTCAAAGGTTAGGCGATGATCGATATTGAGGTCGCCGGGGTGATGCGTGTAGATGACCTGAGGGCGGACCTCCTGGATTTCCAGCTCTACGCGCTTGACGATGTCCAAAAGTGCAACAGTGTCGAATCGGTTATCGGGAAAGGAGGCGAACTGGATTCGGCGGGCGCCCAATATCCGGGCCGCGGTACGCGCGTCCTTTCGCAATTTCTCGAGCGTTTGCAGCGTTTTAGCTGAACTGCGCGTGGAGCTGTCCCTAGACGTAAATCCCTCCCCCAAAATGAGAATGGAGACTCGGTCTCCAGCGTCCGCGTGCGCCGCGATCGTGGCGCCGCAGCCCAGGGTCTCATCGTCCGGATGCGCGGCGACGACTAGAATGGATCGTTTCATGCGTGGACCTCCTGTCCCTGAAGCAGTACGGCGCGACTTTCCGGTCCACAATTGACCAAAAGGTCGAGAATGCTCATGTAAGGTTCAAAACCGTCTCGTGAGTGCTGGGGGTAAACCGGGTGGTGGTAATCCTGATAGATCACGCGGATCCCGGCTGACGTAAAAAGGGGTTCGCGGAGATAATTCCTGCCCAGGGTCCCTGAAAGGTAAACCGTCGCCCCCACCTTTTTGCACAGCTCCAGGACGAGTTCGTCTTTGGCCTGTTGAGGGGTGAGATTAGAGCTGTATTGAATCGGAGTGCCAATTCCGAGGGCCTTCAGAAAATACGTGGTCATTTCCCGGCAAAGGTCCGCCAAATACAGCCACTCTTTCACGTAAATCGCTTCAAGGAACGCAGCATGGTCCTTCCAGTAGGGACACTTGCAATGGTTCTGAAGGAGCGATTTCCAGTGCTTCTCGCGCCAGTTTGACGTCGCGTCAAGTTCAAGGGTCTTAATGCCGCACTCTCCAAACCGCCCTTTTGTTTTTACCGGAGCCGTCAACCAAGTCCAGCCGTCCGCGGTCCGGATTCTATTGCGGTTTGTGAAGCTGTTCTTCTCAAACTGGACATGATCCAGGACCACGTGGAGATCGCTGACGGCAATGCGCTGGAAATAGCCGAGCCAGGGGAAATAAGCGGGTTGGTTGATCGAAACGATCATTTCCGATTCATCCTCTTTCGACGGGACGAAGGGCGTTCACGATAGTAGCCGGCGCGAACGCGCATGGGGTTGCCGGAAATGAGCGAAAACGGAGGCACAGACACGCCGTCGACAATCGTCCCGGCGGCCACCACGCAATGATGGCCGATGTGAGCGCCGCCCTTCACGACGGTATGCGATCCGATGAAAACATTCTGCTCAATCACGATATCTTTGGCCTGGATCTTTCCGGAAAGTCCCAAGGTCTTGAGATGGGAATCGGCGCAATTGATGGCGACAAATGAAGCGATATCGCAGTGGTCCCCAATCACGACCCGAGCGCCTTTGGCATAGATTTCCGACATACCGCCGATATGGACATCCTTGCCGATCACCGGATTACCATTGATCCAGACGAGGGGATGAAAGGGATTCTTTTTGAAGCGGATGAAAGAACGGAATTGATTCCCATAGCGTGATTCAGACATGCGGCCCCTCCTTCAGATCATCGCTCTTAATAAGCGTCCCCTTGGCGATCGGCCGAGTGGTCTTGAGACCCAGGACGAACTCAAAAAGAGAAGGAGGCAGACCGTTCCCAGGCCGGCGGAGGCCGATGTGACGGTCGGTCAGTATTTCGCCAGCGGCGATATCGCACAGCGATACGATGCTGCGTCGGGCCAGCACTTTCATCTGTTCCTCAGCCGGCGTGCATTGGACACGGCCGTCGCCCAGAATCTGGTGGGCCGTGCGGATGGATTGGACCCAAAGTTTCAAACCGTCCGTATTTTCCGAGAACCAGTGATCGGGGCCCGGCAAATTCTGGTCGAGAGTGAAGTGCTTCTCGAAGACGCACGCGCCGAAAGAAACAGCCAGCGCCGACGCCAGAGGGCCTTGCGTGTGGTCCGAAAATCCCAGGGGGATGCCTGGAAAGGCCGCCCCCAGAGTGCTGAGCCGCCGCAGATGAACATGATCGGGGGGCGTCGGATACTCGGAGACGCAGAGCAGCAGAACCACCGGCGCGCCTTTGAACGCGCCGGCACACTCGAGGGTTTGATGAATTTCACCCAGGTTAGCCATGCCGCATGACAAAATGAGAGGTAACCCATGGGCGGCGTATTGCCGGATCAGCGGCAGATTGGTGAAGTCGTCGGACCCCACCTTGATGGCCGGCAGGCCAAGCTCCAGAAGCATCGCGAGATCCGATGGATTCTGCGGTGTGGACAGGAACAAAATACCCCGCTCATCGCAGCGCCCCCGGAGTTGCCGCCACTGTCCGGCGGAAAACTCGCAGCGTTTGAACATCTGGCGCATGGGCTCGGTGATGGACTTTCCCTGAGAGCGATAGGTGAATTCGAGGGTGGGATCCCCGACAAACTCCTCGGCGCGGAACGTCTGGAACTTGATTGCATCGGCCCCAGCCGCGCGCGCGGCGTCGACCATCGCAAAGGCCTTTTCAAGATCTCCGTTATGGTTGATGCCCGCCTCGGCCATGATGAACGGCTCACCGCCGGCTTCAATCCGGTGATCATTGAGCCGGATGGCGGATTCTATTGGTGTATTAATGGCCGGTTCTCCCCTCGCGCCTGCATTTTAGACCTGCGTGTTCGCAAGCTCTTCGCTTCCCTGGTTGTGCTTGTCGACCTGTGCCTGGATCAATTGTTCCACCTCGTCGCAGGGGAAGTCCTCGAGCTCTCGGTTCTTCCACTTTTGCTGGGCCAGTTTCACGTAGGGCTCAATGAGTTTCCAGTCCTCCCCGGGAAAATTCTTCCGTGAGTTGTCGAGCCGGAAATTCAAGCCGACAATCCAGTAGATTGGAGAAACCATCAACCGCAGGTCCCCCCAGCCTTCCATCGTGGTCGGCGGCGTAAATTTCGGAAAGCCGTCGACTCCGTTGACGGCATCCTCATACATCGGGCTGCCTGGGTAGGGAGCGAAATGATAGAGGGAGACGCGCGCATCCGGGTCCGTGGCCACGATCCAGTCGATCAGATCGTAGGTATCTCGGCGCATCGCTTCCGTTTCCCGCGGCATGTAGGCGATGAAGCTGTACATGATGGAAATGCCGGATCCCCGGACATTCAGGGCGGCATTCTTGATGGAGTCCACGCCGTGCCCTTTGCGGATGACGCGTTTCAGGAAGTGATCGTTTCCGGATTCGCAGCCGATCTCAATCGAGTAGCAATTGGATTCGACGAGGGCGTCAATCATTTCGGGGGTCAGGTAAGGGGAGCGGATGTTCCCATCCCACTTCACGTTGATGTCCCTCATGATCTTGCCGATGTCGCGGATACGTTTAACCCTGTCCAAGGTAACGGTCTTCCCATCTTCTCCCTTGTAATTTCCGAAGCCGATATTGGGATCGCTGAAGGAGATTTCCTTGAACCCCAGATCGTTATGCATGGTCTTCAGTTCACGGTCCAGGTCCGGAATGCTTTTGGGTTCCCATAGGGAGCTCAGGGCACAGAAGCTGCACGGAAAGGGGCATCCGCGCGATGTGAAATACTGCATATCTGTGCGGGCGAAGTGGATCTTGGTGTGTGGTTTGTAGGGAAACAGATGCTCCCCGTACACCCGCTCGGGCCAGACCTTGTCGACGAAAGGTTCGCTCTTGACTTGATCGGGCAGAATGCGTGCATGATGACCTCCGACGTGGGTGACGATGGAGGGCTTCAACTGCTTGGCGTGCTTGAGAATACGCGCCGCACGACCGACTTGAAAACCGGTGAAGGCGCTCACTCCGATTTCGTCCGAATCACGGATGAGACTGTCAAGCATCTCCGGGGGGTCGAAGCGTTCATCGTAATACGCGACGCGCTTGCCCTGTTCTTCAAACATCATTCCAGGGTACAGGATGGACAGAGGCGTCAGTTTGACGGGGGAGTCGAGCGTTGGTTTCGGGTACACCATCAGCATGTCGAAGCTGGACATGGTCAGGCCTTTCTTTCTTTGGGGATGGAGACGGACTGTGAGGAGAAGAGTGACTGCAGCGATCCTGCGGCACGCTCCGCTCCCAGGCCATCAACAAACGCCATCCCGCGTTGTGAACGAATCTGACGGATCTCCACATTCTGATAGGCATTCAGGATGATGGAGGGCAATTCCTCGAGGCGTTTCAGGTCGAGGCAATCCGCCCAGTCTTCGTGTGCCAGAAATTCCACATTCCTGGCCTGATCTTCTGACATTTTACATACGATGAAGGGGGTGCCGAGACACATCAATTCCCAGCAACTCCCCCCGCCGCCCGTGACAGCCAGGTCGGCCCATGACATATCCTCCCAGATCGCATCCGAATTCTCGGAGAATTGAATGTGATGATGGGAATGCACGATAAAATTCCGGATGGCTTCAATGGCCTTATGCGGTCCCCGGCCCATACAACGGATCTCAAGTGGCGTCGGGACGCGCTCGACCGCCTCCAGTACGGAGAGCAATTGGCTTGCCGTGTCCCCACCACCCAAAGTCACCAAGAGACGGTGGTCGGACGAATGGAATGTTCGCTTCAAACGCCGGCGCGCCTCGGCAAATTCCGGACGGAGCAAGGCATAACGGACTCCCAGGAGCCGGACACAGCGATCATGGGTCTTGAGTCTGAAATGCTCGGATCCGATATTGGGGTTGAGGAGCCAATCCGCGCTGACAAGGTCCCGTCCCTCCCCGTCGTCAATAACCCCCAGAGACGGGCTTTGTGCGTGCACACGGTCCAGATAGCGGGGAGTCGCGCCGTAATGGTCTACGAGAACGGCCCGCGCTGCCGTTTGCTGAATGGTTTTCAGTAGAAATGCGAGATCTGAATCGGGTAGCGGGTCGCCGCGTCCGAGAATCGTTTCGTCATCGGGGATCCTGTAGAACTGGAAGCTGTTAGGTCTCAGATCAGGGGACATCTCCGGAGCCACTTTGTGTGTTACAAATCCGCTGGTAATCCCCTTGGCGAGAAGGGCTTGCGCTAATGAAAGACACCGTACCCAGTGGCCGTGACCGATCCGGGGCGATGCATCACAGCGGAAAAGAACCGGCGCGCTATTCACTTTTTGACCTCTGCAATGGTCCGCGATTCAGACGGATGCATTTCCAGCCAACGAAGGACTTGGAGCGTCGTGAAGGGCATCCCGGGATGGTAGAGCGCCTGATAGACCCGTTTGACGAATTGCATGTCTTCGGGATAATCGACGGTCCACCGCAAAGAGCTTCGGTCTGTATCGTCCAGGACGGATTCGATCAGAAAAAGCGCAGGTCGTTCATAGGCGATCGTCGTGACATGCTCACGGAGGGCTTGCTCAGGGCTCAGTCTGTCCATGCGAACAAGAGTGTCCATCGGCATGGCTTCGACAGCCAGTCCCAACGGGAAAGTCTGTGTAGACATGTTCGTTACAAAGTCCGTCCGGTTCCACGATTCAATCAAGCGCCGCACATGCAAGTCGATGACCAGCGGATCAATCAGCGGACAATCCGAGGTCACTCGAACGACGATTTCCGCCGCATGGGCTTTGGCGCAGGACAGGTAACGTGTCAGCACATCTTCTTCGGGGCCGAGAAACACCGCGACGCCGCAATGCGTTGCCTCCTGGGCTACTGCGGCGTCTTTGGGTCCGTCCGGTACAGCGACGACAATTTCGTCTATCGATCGGCATTGCTTCAACCGCTCAATGGTTAAATCCAGCATCGTACGGCCAGGCAAAACCTGCAGCATCACCTTTCCGGGCAGCCGTGTCGACGCCAGGCGCGCCTGCATGATCAGGACCGTTCGCGGCTTGATGCCAGGACTGCCAGTATACGCTTTCGTCATTTCCCCTTCTCCAGAAGAAACCACGTCAGGTCATCCTGGGGGAACTGGGCATCGCCATGATAGACGAACCCGTAGTCTTTGAGGCGTAGATCTGAAAAGCGCTTCTGGAGCTCTCCGGCAAAATCCCGCTTGAACAGTTTTCCTTGATGGCTCCGGTACGTGATTTCCACCGGAGTCGGGTTATAGTACTCGGCGACGCAGATATACCGACGACCAGCCTGATAAAGCTGATCGTAGACTCCCGGGAGGCTGTCGGGATTCAGATGGATGAGGACGCCTTTCGTAAACGCCAGATCGCGCGGCTCGTCAAGCGTGAAATCGTGGATCGACTGCTCGTAAACGTGGACCCCGGGGATCGTTCGAAGGCGGGCGGCCGCTTTGGCGTTGATTTCCACGCCCGAAAGCACGCATCGGGGCTGGAGCTGGCGGAGCGCCATGAGGTTCATCCCGATGTTCGCGCCAAACTCGATAATGGAATTCAAAGGTTCGGTATTTTGAAGAATTCGGGCGAAGAAGGCCACATTGCTGGCAACCATGGCTTCGCCTTGGTTTCGGTCGATATACTGATTCCCGAACTCCCCTGCCCAAAACCGCTCCTGCTCCGTAATCACTTTGATCGCCATGGGATCTCCTCTTCAGGGCCGCGCTGAAATCTTGGCAGAATCCTTGGGCATAAATCCTCGAATCAGCGCCGGCAAATCTTCGGGCTTTAGCCACGACGAATTGGAATCACTCGAATACCGGAAATCAGCCGGGAGCGGCGTGCCCTGAAGCTCGACGCCGCGCCCGTTTGTCGTCCAAAAGGGATGTTCGGGCTTGATGACAAAAACGCCAGCCGTTTCGACAGCGTGCCGAGCCTCATCCTCGGTCAGCAGCACTTCATGCAGCTTCTCTCCCGGGCGAACGCCGACGATCTCCTGGCGGCAATCTGGCGCAATGGCCTTTGCGAGGTCCACGATTTTCATGCTGGGAATCTGGGGCACAAAGATTTCCCCTCCGAGCATCATTTTCAGCGCAAGGAGAACCAGGTCGACGGCCTGATCGAGCGTTATCCAGAAGCGGGTCATCCGAGGGTCCGTGATCGGGAGTACTCCGCTTTTGCGCTTGTCGGCAAAAAAGGGAACGACGCTGCCCCGGCTACCGACGACGTTTCCGTATCGCACGACGCTAAAACGTGTCGGGCGCTCTCCGACATAGGAGTTTCCCGCGACAAAGAGCTTTTCCATGCACAGTTTGGTCGCTCCATAAAGATTGACCGGGTTGACGGCCTTATCGGTGCTCAAAGCGACGACTCTCGAGACTTTCTGGTCGATCGCCGCGCTGATAATATTTTCGGCTCCGAGAATGTTCGTTTTAATCGCTTCAAACGGGTTATATTCGAGCATCGGGACTTGCTTGAGGGCGGCGGCATGCACAACGATATCGACACCGGCAAAGGCCTGATAAAGACGGGCCTGGTCCCGGATGTCACCCAGGAAAAAGCGCAATATCGGGCTGGGACCGAATTCCTGGTCCATTTCAAATTGCTTCAATTCATCCCGGCTGAACACGATAATTTTCTTGGGCTTGAAATCCCGCAAAAGAGTTTTTATAAACGCCTTTCCAAATGACCCAGTTCCTCCGGTCACTAGAATTGTCTGTCCATTGATAGGCATAATTCCTCCCTAAACCTTAACCTGGCCAAGCTGTTTGATGCCATCGATAACCCGATCCACCATCTCCGGCGTCATGCCGGGGTAAATCGGAAGCGAAAGCATCGTTTGAAATGTTTTTTCAACCTTGGGGCAATCCCCCGCTTTCCAGCCGAGGGCACAGTAATACGGATGCAGATGGATCGGCCGGTAATGCACGTGGGCGCCGATCTTCCGGCTGCGTAAACGATTGAAGGCCTCATCGCGAGAAAAGCCTAGCTCGGCCGAATCTAGCCGAATGATATAGAGGTGCCATGCGTGGCGGTCAGCGCCGAGAGGCCTTGGCGGCAATCGGACAAACGAGAGGTCCGCAAAGGCGGCATCGTAAGCCTTGGCGATGGCTTCACGGCGTTCTAAAAAGCGCTCGCTTTTTTTTAGCTGAGAAATGCCCAGGGCGCATTGCAGGTCCGTCAGACGGTAGTTGTAACCGAGGGCCGTCATGTCATAAGACCAGCGTTGTTGCGTATCCCGTTGCACGACGTCAACATCAATGCCATGGTGCCGGAATTGGCGCAGTTGGCGCGCTCGGGCCGGGTCCTGGCAGGTCACCATTCCCCCTTCGCCGGTGGTGATGTGTTTGACCGGGTGGAAACTGAAAATGGTCATGTCGGCGATTGAGCCAATCATTCGTCCCGATTGCGTTGCTCCCAAGGCATGCGCCGCGTCTTCTATGACTAAGAGATTTCGCTCTTTGGCCAACTCGTAAATTGATTTGTCTAACGGTTGGCCGGCGAAGTCGACGGGGGCGATCGCTTTCGTTCGTTTCGTTATCTTGCGGGCGGCATCCTGCGGATCCATATTGAACCCGTCCGCTAAGGAATCCACAAACACGGGTTTGGCTCCGACATATAAAGCCGCATTGGCTGTGGCCAAGAAAGACAAACTGGGGACCAGGACCTCATCGCCGGGACCAAGACCGGCCACCGCCATCGCCGCGTGAAGCGCCGCCGTTCCGGAAGACACCGCAACGGCCTCCTTGGCTTTCACGTAATCCGCAATGGCGTTTTCGAATTCTTTCACCTTGGGTCCGGTAGTCAGAAAAGCCGACCGCAAAACATCCGTCACGGCCTTAATATCATCCTCGTCGATCGTTTGGCGGCCGTATGGGATGAAGTCGCCGGTATTCATCGTGCTGCCACTTTGTTTGATGGGTTCTGGTGAAACGAAAGGTTTTCGGATAACAATGCCAGGACATTAATGTGATTCTTTAACCCATTGGCTGAGTCGCTCGGCTCCGACACGGCATCTAAGACCAGGCATTCCCCGAGCACCTCAGCCGGCAGGTGAGCCAGATGCTTAATGATGTAACGCTCTTCAGGAAACTGGTCCCTCAGAATCATACTGACTAAATCAGCCAGATCCCCCTCTCCCACGACGTAAAACTGCTTAATTTCGTCGGTTAAGCTAATTTTCAGCAGGCGCTTTATTTCTTCCTTTATTATGCCGAAGCTTTGGAGGGTCTTGCGGGTGTAATGGATGGATTTCTGTGCCTTTTCAGCTAAGCCCCGAGGAGTCAGCAAATACTGGACTTTCTTCGCATCGAGTTGCTTTATCCGCAGGAAGCCTTTGGTCGCCAGGCGCCTGAGAAGCAGGTTGGTCATCCCGAGGGATAATCCGATATGCGTTGACAATTCGCGCTGATTTGAGCGGAATCCATCCGCAATGATATTAATGATCTCGAATTCCTTTTCCGATAAGGGCTGATTGTTCAATCCGTGAACATCATATCCCAGAAGGATGTGGTTGTCAACCGCTAAGTTGAAAGATCAGCAAGAACCGAGTTGGAGGTCACTTTTCCATCAGTCGTACAACTTTCATGTCCTGGCTTTCACAAATGGCCTTGTCCTCAAACGAAACGCCTTCGAGAGCCCCCCAAACTCCTCGACGCACATAGGGGCCTAAGCGACCATTAGACGGGAGACTTTTGGGGACAATCGCGTATCGGATGTCCTGGCGGATCAGATCGGCAGCCCCGCCGGAAAAGCGGAGATATCCTCCGCCGGCAACCAACCCGCTCAGGACGGCATTGTTCGCGAGCAGCGCGCCTGGCCAGTTTTGATAGGGCGCTCCTATGAGCAGCTGAGCGCCCGTCCCTAATTGCGTGCCGGACTGTTTGTCTATTTGCTGTAGGCATTGTTCCAGGGCAGGCACGTTGTCCGCCGCATAATCATGAAGGATAGGTCTCAAATAGGGTGCGTTGGCGTCCAGGCTTCTATGGCCTTGCCATTTCCATTCGGCGCATTGAACGATGGATCTCCAGTGCGGTCGGTAGGAGGGACCAACGTTGTAGTAGCGGGTATCCAGAGTCAAGACGATGAAGGCAAAAAGAATGCAGCCTACACCCCATTCGGTTAGTCCTGACCAGCGGCGAATGATTCCCTGCCAAGTTCCCGCCATCCGCATGAGGCATCGTCGGCTCGATAAGACGAGAGAGGCCACGCCCAGTATCGCAAGCCCCATGGCATAACGCGGATAACGACTTTCAATTGGATACAGACTATAAGCGATAAAAGCCCAAAGTTGAGCGCCGATGAAGCACAGGGCTGACCACTCGAGCCACCGCAATGAGAAAATTCTCTTATTTCCGTTAAGCCGACGTACCCAAAACCAAAGCATTAGGGTGGGTCCGATGAGGACTGCGGTCATCTTAAGCGCGATATTTCCCGAGAAAACTAGACGGCGAACCGGATGAGCAAAAGCTGCTAGGAACCCTCCGCTCAAAATATAACGGTCGACTCCCTCGGTGCCCCGAAAAAATGCGGGGTTTTCGGCCAGCCCACGGGGAGGCATCCAAACTCCTGTACTGGCATAATGAAAGCCAAAAACCGTTGCCGCCAAGGCGATCGAGGCCAACAGAATGAACAGGGTTTCCTTCCGCGGCCGGTTTAATCCCTGAGATAGCCGGTATAAGAAAGCTCCACCCGCCACGGGAAGTAGAAAGACTCCATAATATTTAGCCGAAAAGAGGCCAAGGGCCATGGCGAGTGCCAGCCACGACCGATCGGAGTTCCCTCGCCATCCGCGCCAAGCCAGCCAAAGAGTCAATGGGATCAAGGGAATCATAGAGAGATTCAGGTAAACATAACGGGACTGTGCCGAAAAAAAGAAATGATCATCTATGAGCAAAAGAAAACTGGCCACGTATCGCCAGAACGTCGCTCGAGCCGGCAGGAGAAGAACAATCGTCAAGAGCGTCAGAATCTTAAGGACTCCAGCTACCAGACCTCCGCATAATGGCAAGTCCCCCGCCAAACCCGGAATAGAAAGGAATTCCTCAAAGCCCGTTCCATACAACCAATTCGTAATCATTTCAGCATGACGCTGGATTTCCGATAGATGGGCACGGTCTTGCAGCCAGCGGACGAAGACGAGGTGGTATTCGAGGCTGTCGACATCGCATTGCGGAAAATAGGAGCGTACCCAGAGAAGCACTATGGCGAGCATCCATGGAATGGCCATGAACCAGCCATGCCTATGGAAGCGGAGACGGGGACCCAGGAAAGAGAGGCAGCCGGCAGCCAGAATCACCGTTGCGTAGAGTCCGATCGAGGGCCCATGGGCCGGCCAGCATTCGATGAGTAATCGGAAAAAAGCGGCTAACGCAAAGAGGGCGCCCCAGGCAAAAGCCAGCCCTCGGTCGATGTTGGCGGGCCGGGACATGGCGGACAAAGCAATAATCAGGAGAGAAAAGGTGTAGAGAATTTCCACGATGCTGGATTCTCAGGGTTGGACAACGGCCATCACGGAGGTCCCCCAAGGGATCGCCCATCCGCGGGTAATCCGCCGCTCGCAAGCGCCGATCGCCCGTAATCCCGTATTTAAAAAACCCGGAATTTGTGGAAATTCGGCTGCCCCCTGATGCCCAAAAATGCCGGCCCTTCTCAGGAATGCAGCCGGTAACATATAAGAATATAGATAGCTGTCCCAAAGCACCCGGAAACCCGCCCGTTTACATTCACTTCGTAAACGTGCTCGGGTATAGCGTCTCTTGTGACCGAGAGCAACGTCCCATTGTGAAAAAAGAAAATTATAGGCAGGCACACTGATCACGCCGATCCCGTTGGAATTCAACTGCGATTTGCATCGTCCCAGCAGCAAAACCGGATCTTCGACATGCTCGATCACATCCAGCAGGGTCATGAGGTCAAAATGGCCAACCGCCAAGTCCCAGTCCTTTTCAATATCCTGCAGGAGGTGACGGATTTCCTTGTTCTTCTGCAACACGGCTAATCCAGGGTCCCCATCCAGGCACACGGTCGAGTTGGTGGTGATGGGAAGTTTGAGCCGATCGCGCAGTCCCTTCACGATCTCCGTGGTGGTCGCTCCGGTGCCTCCACCAACGTCACAATAATTAAACGTCTGACCCGGCCTCTGTCGATAAAAGCGCCCCAGCAAGCCGACCACCATCTCGATGCGGTGGCGATGCCACCAATAATAGGCCGGGAGCCTATCCAAATCCTGCTGATGTTCAACGGGGAGGCAATGCATGGCAGACGCCATCAAGCGCGCGTGTGGATTCGATGAAGTAGTGGGGGCGATGCTTGACCTGTTCAAAGATCCGAGCGACGTATTCGCCCAAAACCCCCAGAAATAACAATTGAACACCGCCAAAAAACATAATGCCGGTCAATATGGAACTCCAACCGGGAATCGCATAGTGGGTACAAAGGCGGATAAAAACGATGACCAGCAAGGCCGCGCAGGAAATGACCGTCACCAGTACTCCCAGGACGGATGCGATCCGGATTGGGAAAACGGAAAACGAGAAGAGGGCGTCAAACGCGAGCCGGAACAGCCTTCGGAGACCCACCTTCGAGCGCCCGCGCTTGCGCTCCGAACGGGGCAGAGGCAGCACCGCGGTTCGAAGGCCGATTTTTGTCACCAGTCCCGGGAAATAGCGATGCGCTTCGTCGTCGAAGCGGCGCAGAAGGGCGATGGCATTGGCTGAATAAAGTCCGAAGGTTCCAAAAGACTGCGTTTCATGGGTCAGTCGTCGGTAGATTAACCGGAATGCGGAAAAAAGAATGCGCTCCACAAGACCTCCGCTGGCCTCCGTCCGGGCCACGCGTACGACGTCTGCTCCGGTCTTTTCATGGAGCTCGAGCAGCTGCGGGATGCAAGCCGGATCGTCCTGAAAATCGGCGTCCATGAGAATGTCCAGCTGGCCGCACGCGTTATCGACCAGGCATTGCACGGCGTAACTGTGGCCGACATTGCGGGAGAGACTGATAAGCGTAATGCCACGAATAGTCTTGAGCCGGGCTCGCTGAATCTGATCTGCGGTGTCATCGGTCGACCCGTCATTGACAATCAGAAGCGATACCTCATAGTCCTTGAGCGCGGCGACGCTTTCATCGAGGGTTTCAATAAATTCCTTGGCCAGCAGCCCTTCGTTGTACAGAGGAAATGCGATCGTTAATTGTTTCATGAAGGTTGACTTCTCCCGACGGCGAGAATGCGAAAGCCTACCATATTTTCCGAATTCTTTGAACCGGAGCTTTGGTATAACATTACTCGATGAATCTGCTGCAGGAGTATTTCCCGGCCACCACACATGAAAGCCGCATGAAGGGCGCTGGCGATGCCTTGTCGGCTCGTGCCTTTTACTTATCCAAGCGGCCACGGAATCTTCAATATCTCTTAGAGAAGCGGATTTCCTGGATTAAACCCTATCTTCCCACCCAGGCTGAATTGATCGTGGAAGTGGGTTGCGGTATCGGAGTCACCAAGGAATTTATTGATCATCCTGCATTGCGGCTGACCGACTTCACAGCCAATCCCTGGGTTGATCTGAAGGTCGATGCGCTGGCGATGCCCTATGCGGATGGCTCGGTCGATGTGCTAATCGCCATTAACATGCTCCATCACCTGGCCTACCCGTCTTTATTCCTTAAGGAGGCCGCTCGAGTTCTCAAAGCCGGCGGTCGATTGCTCATTCGAGATGCGACTGCTTCGGTCGCAATGCGATGTGCGCTGCTTCTCATGCGGCATGAAGGATATTCGTTTTTGCGTGATCCGTTTGACGCTTCCAAGCCTTGCAACGATCCCCAGGATCTATGGTCAGGGAATAACGCGATTTCCGACCTTTTATTCGGAAGGCCGGATGTGTTCCAAGAAAAATGTCCCGAGTTGTCTATCGAAAGGCAATGGTTCGAGGAATTCATGATTTTCCCTATTTCTGGCGGCGTCACTGCAAAGTCGAAAACGATCCAACTACCTTTTTGGGCTTTACGCGCCATCGACCGCATAGATGAGTTTCTAGTACGGCGCTGGCCGCACATCTTCTCCTTCCAACGGAACGTTGTCCTAAAACGAATGCCGATCCAGGTCCACTGATCCTAGCGGTCGGGTTTTCTGAGGCCGCTCAATGGACATCCAGAACCCAAGCCGCTGCGCCTTGTACCACCACAACAGGGACTTCGGCGTAGGCCACCTCTTTATCTTGAACCGGCATGGGGATCAACTGATGCCACTGACGGGAACGATTCAGGAGGTCTCGATCCTGAAGCCGAAGAGCCGCTTGCGGCCAAATCTTTAGGTCGGGCGCGCTGGCACGGAAAATGGATAGCAGAACAAGGGGTAGGGCGATCCACAATCCCACCTGCAGTGCCCGATTCTCCTGCGCTAGGGGATGCGTCGTGGTGGTCAGAATGATCAGGATCAAGGGAAAATATAGCCAACGGCTTTGCTGACTTCCCATCCACCACATGCCCCATAGAAGGATGGCCAGCCCGGCCAATAACGGGATCCGGCGCCGCGCAAGCGAATGGCCAAAGAGATACAGAAACGGCGCGGCCAGAAGAAGAAACGGAAGGCCAAGCGGATAATCAAAAGCGTTGTTGACTCCCCGGGAAGGGACGGAGACCCGCCAGACGTGCGCCAGCAAGTCCACGAGGTTTCGGCCCTCGCCATAGGCATTGCGCATGGCAACCATGTCCTGAGCCGCGGTTGTCACGGCCTGACGGAGAGGCTCGGGATGCATGAGTTTCCCTCCCAGACAGAATGTTCCAAAAGGAAACAACGGTGTTCCTGCATAGTAGATGGACTTGGCCAGAAAAGGACCAGCAATGGCCACGCTGGAGGCCAGGAATGTCAGAACAAAGGTTTTCCATGCCACAGAGTTGTCGAGTGGATTTTCGTCAAAGCCGAGGTGCCATGTGAATCCGCACCGTTTCCCAAACCAGCGGGCGGTCAGGGCGACGACCAGGATGCAGGCCACCTCCAGAGGAACAAACGACTTTCCCCATGCAAAAAATGATAATTCGAGGGCAGCCAGCCGAGGGCGGCCAGACAGAAGACTCTCGATCGAAGCCAGCGCGAGGTAAGCCATCGGGATATCCAGCATCGCCGTTCCAAACTGAATCGCCAGTCCATGGGACCCGGCCAACGCCGCCACGGCCAGCCAGCGGGAAAAGGCGTTTGTGGTCAGACGGGCGGACATGGACCACGTCAACGAAAACAGTCCCAGCAGAAACAGGAACTGTGGAAATTTGTTCGGGAGATCGCAGACAAACCAGAAGGGCGACAGGCCATACTGAATCGGCAACGGCCACAAATCAGCAGTTGACCAGGGCAGATGTTTGAAGGTTCCGAGGATCAGATGTTGCCGAGGCAGAGCATAGTGGTAGTTGAGCGCATCGGCTTCCTGGGGCAGATGGAGCGGCAAGATTGACTGGAAGAAGCTGATCATCAGGATCAACAGGATCGGTATTCCCCAGACATAAAACGAAGGAGAGAGTTTTAGCTGGGAACTTACTCCGGACCGTTTCCTGAAAATATGGAGTAGAAAAATGGTTAGCCATATGAAAAGAACGGAGGCGGCGGCGGAAGTGTGAGGCCCGGATTTTAAGGCCATTTCCAGCCAGAAGGCCGGATAGCCGATAATCAGAAGCCAAGTGGGCAGGTGGCGGAGAGAAAAGGTCGAATCAGCGTTCAAAGAAAACCTTGAACCGACAAGCCACATACGTGGCCGTCAGGAGGCCGAAATAAATTCCCCATAATAATTCAGCCCGAGAGCGCTTCATACGCGCTGATTATAGCTGAATAAAAAAATGATTTAATGGGCTCATGGTTCGTCCGGGCTTATCGATTGTCGTTCCCCTGCACAACGAAGAGGCCATTGTTGAAACGCTCGTTCAGCGTCTGAAAACCGTCATGGACGGACTGGGCGTGAACACCGAGGTGATTCTGGTCAATGACGGCAGCCGCGACCGCACGGCAGAGGTCTTGCGGCAGGCTCGGGGCGCGGATCAGCGCTTTAAGGTCATCCATTTGAGCCGCAATTTCGGACATCAGCGGGCTATCACCGCCGGCCTCGATTATGCCGACGGTGATGCCTGCATCATCATGGATGGAGACCTCCAAGACCCGCCGGAACTGATCCCGGATCTCCTGACGCGATGGCGTGAGGGGTATGAAGTGGTTCATGCCGTGCGCTCCGAGCGGCGCGGTGAGACCTTCATTAAAAAACTTACAGCCAAATGGTTTTACCGTATTCTCCAAGCCATGACGGATGTTCCGATTGCGAAGGATTCCGGCGATTTCCGTCTCATGGACCGGAAGGTTGTTCAGGCGCTTCGCCGGATCCAGGAACGAAGCCGGTTTCTGCGCGGTCTTGTGAACTGGGTTGGATATAGGCAAACCAGCGTCTCATATCCTCGGGAAGCCCGAATGGCCGGTGAAACCAAATTCTCCATGCGTCGGATGATTCGTTTCGCCACAGACGCCATCACGTCTTTTTCCATCATTCCCCTTCAGATGGCGACCACGTTCGGGCTGGTGGTATCGGCCACCGCCTTCGTCTATGCGGTGTCGGTTCTCTACGATCACTTCGTCACGGGGCGGACGGTGGCGGGATGGACATCCCTTATGATTGTGGTGCTCTTCTTCGGCGGCATCCAGATGATTTTCCTGGGGGTACTGGGCGAGTATCTGGGACGTGTTTTCGAGGAAGTCAAACAGCGACCGCTTTACCTGATCGCCAGTCTCGAAGGATTTCCAGAAGAGGGCAATCGATCCTCTTCTAACAACTAGACAAAGCTAGCTTTCCTGAAAACAAGGACTTGGATCAAATTCAACCGCGATAGAAGGCCGTGCTGCGGGAAATGCGCATTCAAGAAATCGGATAGATACGGAATCCGCTTAGGCAATATCATGTGCCGGTCGATGCTGACGGTTTCCAGTCCCGCTGTGGCCGCAACCTTCATGAGCTCCTTCGTGGACGGCCAGCGGTGGTCGCCTTCCGGCATCTTGAGTTTAAAGCGCTCCGCGGCGTGAAGGACTGGCGCCCAAAGTGGATTGGCTGAGGATGAGATCGCCACCGTGTCCGGACCGAGAATGCGGGACAAGTTTGTAAATGCGCCTTTGAGATGACTCAAATGTTCGACCAGATCGACCATGACGGCAAAATCGAAAGAATCCGCCAGGTTCAGATGTTCGATATCCCCGACTTCAAAACGCAGATGCGGGCGTTTCTGGCGTGCCACCGCCACCATCTCGGGGCTAAGATCGATCCCGAGACCGTAGGAGGGCTTGAGACTGTCGAGAATCGCGCCTGTTCCGCAGCCCAATTCGAGGACTCGCTTTCCCGGGGGAATTATCGCCTGGAGTCCCGCCATGACGTAGCCGTAGTAATAGGAAGCCTTTTCTTTCCAGCCTTCGTAATCCTGGGCCAGGGAATCGAAGTGACCGGCAACGATCTCGGTCTCGATTTTCGAACTCATTGGAATTTGAGTTTGCGCATGGCGATGCCGCACATCCTGAAAAGAAGCAGCCCATGGCGGAAACGGCTGATCTTGGTGTCGCCATAAGTGCGGGCGCGGTAACGGACAGGAATTTCGACGATCTTCAGGTTAAGTTTGGCCGCTCCGAACAGAAGATCGAAATCCCCGAAGGGATCAAAATCACCGAAGAAGGAGCGATTCGCGGACAGGGCTTCGTAATTGCGCCGGGAGATCACTTTGGTGCCGCACAGCGTATCCTTAATCTTCTGATCCAGGAGCCAGGTGAAAAGAAGGCTGAAGAGTTTGTTGGCCAACAGGTTCAAAAATCGCATGGCGTCTTCTTGCATGGGGTAAACCAGGCGAGTGCCATTAATCAGTTCCCCTTCATTTTCGGCGATGGCTTTGAAGAATTTGGGAAGATCTGACGCCGGGACGGTCAGATCGGCGTCCAGAATAAAAAGGAAATCACCCTTCGCGGCCTGAAATCCTTTTCGGACCGCATCGCCTTTTCCTCGACCCGGGCCTTGATGGATGAGGGAGATGTCCTTTGCGCCCTTGTGTTTCTGAATCTGCTGTTCGATCAGGGCCTGCGTCCCATCCGTGGAATTTCCATCGACAAAAATAATTTCCGTTTGCCGCCCCATGCGCGGGACGGTTCGGACGGCATCCTCAATATTTCCGGATTCGTTTCGGCAGGGAATAATGACCGACGTCGTGTACGCCTCGGTACTGACGGCCGGGCCCGCGCCCCGTTCTCGCGCCACAAGATATTCCACCAGGCAAAGTTGTCGGAACCCGGGAAGCGCGGCGGCGTACCGGTTGACCCATCGGGAAAGAAGTGGAATCCGGACAGGCATCAGGAGGCGATACCCGCGACGGATCACCTCATACCCATTCAGGTTTAATTGGTTTTCGATATCATCTAGAGACAGCCAGTTCTGATGCTCTTGACGCGCTTTGAGCCCCATGGCTTGCGCCGCGCGCAAGATCGGTTCCCAAAGCGCGTTGTAATACGTAATAACCACGCGCGTCCCTGGATGCGTCACCTGGCGAAGATTCCGAAAGGCCTTCCAGATGTCGAACAGATATCCGACCAGATCCGACATGACGACGATGTCATATTTCTCCTGGCAGCGCAGGTCCTCGGCGTCATCGAGATCAAAGGAGAGGTGCGGGTGCTTGGTACGCGCGATCTCAATGCATCGCTGACTGAAGTCCAGTCCCTTTCCATACGATGGTTTTAACGCGGCCAGCAGTCCGCCTGTGCTGCAGCCGATTTCGAGGATGCGGCTATTGGGAGGGATGAGCGACGCGCAGAGGGACTCGATCTCCTGGTGGTAATAGCCGTTGCGTTTTTTCCAGACGTCCCGGTTGGCGGCTTCCTGATCGAGATGTTGAATAAGATCCTGCTTGGCTGTGGCGGCAGCCGTCGAGGCAGGTCCTTGAGAAGTTCCCGGTGGCATATCGCCGGTCATCGTCATTGTTTCAGGCCGTCCGTGAGTTTATCAGATTTGGAAAATAGGAGGTCCGTATATCCATGGTGTCCGATCGTCGCCTGGATGTCCTCATACCTCACCTCCCGCAGGAGCGTCTGGCGAGTGAGGACGTATAGCCGGTAAGCGCGCTCCTGGAAGAATTGGAGGATGTCGGAGCTCTTAAATCCCAGCTGCTCGATGCCTTTGGGATAATATTCCAGGCCCACCAGGGCCCCGGGATTAAGCGCCAGCGTTCGCGTCATTCCAAGGCACACGGGTCCTTCGAATCCCTGGACATCAATCTTGATGAACCTGACAGGCTGACCCGGGATGGCATCTGAGCAGAAATCGTCCAGCCGGACCATCGGGATATGCTGAGTCTGGCAGGCCACTCCGGGTTCGCCGTGAAACGTGGGGGTGATCATACGATGGTCCGCGTGATGCATCGGGTTCAGCCACAGGTCAGACATCCCGGATTGTTCCCCGACCGCGGTTCTTAGAGGGGTGACGCAGTGGCTCAAGCCGCGTTCCCGGATCGTGCGTTCAAGCAGATGGAAATTGGATTCTTCAGGCTCAAACGCAAAGATACGGAACCCGGGACTCACGACACCGGCAAAAAGGGAAGCGGTGTACCCGATATTCGCCCCGACATCAAGAATATGGCCTTCGCGAAATAATTCTGGACGGGCGGCGACCAGGGGCGTGAAAGGATCTTCGAGGTAGCGCTTGTAGGCAAAGTACCCATGGCTGAAGACACGCTGAAACGACGGATGTCTTAAAAGTCGCGTTCGATTGCAGAAGGCATAGATCGAAGTGAAGAAATCAGCCAAGTGTGGCAAGATACCACTCGATTGTTTTTCGAAGGCCGTCCTTGAGCGACGTCTCGGCCTGGAAGCCGAAAGCCTGCCGGGCCCGTGTCACATCCAGCTGTCTCTTCATCTGGCCGTCAGGGCGGGAGGGGTTCCAGATGATCTTCCCCTTATAATCCATCAGTTCGCAGATTTGATGAACCAGATCCTTGATCGTTATCGAAGATCCCGTCCCCAGGTTGGCCGGCGCCGGGCTGCTGTATTTTTCAGCCGCCAGAAGAATCCCTTCCGCGGCATCGCCGGCATAGAGAAACTCACGGCTGGCTTTCCCGGTGCCCCAGACCTCGAGAGGCCGGTTCCCAGCCTCCCGAGCTTCGTGAACTTTGCGGATCAACGCCGGAATCACATGCGAATTCTCGAGGTCAAAATGATCGCGCGGCCCGTACAGGTTGGCGGGCAGAAGATAAATGACATCAAAGTCCGGGTAATCATGACGATAGGCCTGGGCCTGAACGAGCAGCATTTTCTTCGCCAGTCCATAAGGAGCATTGGTCGGTTCGGGATAGCCGTTCCAGAGATCATCCTCTTTAAAGGGAACGGGAGTTTCACCTGGATACGCACAGACGGTTCCAACCTGTACATATTTATGAATGCCGGCGACGCGCGCCAGCTCCATCAGTTGAATCCCCATGATGGCGTTGTCATAGAAGAACCGCGCGCCGTTTTTCTGGTTGGCGCCGATCCCGCCGCATTGCGCGGCGAGATGAATGACCATCGTTGGTTGGGTGTCGGACAAAAGACGCCTGATCGCCGCGGCTTCGCGAAGATCGCAGTCCCGGCTGCGCGGAACGTTGATGTTCCGGCAGCCGCGCTTTTTCAGGGATTCGACCACGTAAGAACCCAGGAAGCCCGCGCCGCCGGTGACGAGGACCCGCTGGTCGGGCCAGGACAGGATGACGTTATCTTTTGACTTCGGCATGATGAAACTGCGCGACGCGCGTGGCCTCGGCCAGGTCTGAATCAACCATGAGATGGACCAGCTCTTTAAATTTTACACGCGGGTTCCAGCCCAGCGCTTTCCTCGCCTTCGAAGCATCCCCGACCAGGAGGTCAACTTCCGCCGGTCTAAAATAATGCGGGTCAATCCGCACATGATCTTTCCAGTTCAGACCGACATACGAAAAGGCTTCCTCAACAAATTCCTTGACGGTATGCGTCTCTCCCGTGGCAATCACGTAATCGTCCGGCTTGTCCTGTTGAAGCATCAGCCACATGGCTTCAACAAATTCAGGAGCATATCCCCAATCGCGCTTGGCCTCCAGATTTCCGAGGAAGAGCTCTTTTTCCAGCCCGGCCTTAATACGGCCTACGGAGCGTGTGATCTTTCGCGTGACAAAGGTCTCGCCGCGCCGCGGGGATTCATGGTTGAATAAAATCCCATTGCATGCAAAGAGGTTATAAGACTCGCGATAATTGACGGTCATCCAGTACGCGTAAACCTTCGCGCACCCATAAGGGCTTCGCGGATAGAAAGGGGTTTTCTCGCTTTGCGGTGTTTCCAGCACTTTTCCAAACATTTCGCTCGAAGAGGCCTGATAAAACCGTGTTTTTACACCGCTTTCCCTGATGGCGTCGAGAAGACGCAGCGTGCCGAGGCCAGTCACATCCCCGGTGTATTCGGGAATATCAAAACTCACCCGCACGTGGCTCTGCGCCCCGAGGTGATAAATTTCCTCCGGCTTAATCGTCTTGAGCAGTTGGTTCAGGGAGCTTCCGTCCGTCAAATCGCTGTAATGAAGCTTCAGTTTGGCATCCGGGGTGTGAGGGTCCTCGTAGATGGTCGTCAGCCGGCCTGTATTGAAGGAGCTGGACCGGCGAATAAATCCGTGAACTTCGTAGCCTTTTTTAAGCAGCAATTCGGCGAGGTATGAACCATCCTGCCCGGTAATACCCGTGATCAGCGCCTTTTTACCCATAAAGCCCCTTTCCAAACGTCTGCTGATTATAGCTGTACATCAATACGCGTCTGCAGGCTTGAATACAGTCTGTTAAAAGAGAGTATAAATGAATGGCGCCACTGGAGATCCGGAAAAAATCGCGAGCGCCACAAATAGCAGAATGACCAGAAGGAGCGGGATCAGCCACCACTTTTTGTTCTGCTTCAGAAAAGACCAGAATTCACTCAGCAGGCTTGCGCGATTCTCCATAGTTATTCCCCCTAATAGAGATGGCGGTATGAGGATAAATCCGTCATCTTGTCGTGGTCCTGCCAGTAGCTGGCGGACCTTGGCGGCTTAAGTCGTAAAACGTCCCGTCGCAGGATTTTGAAAAGGAGAGCCATGGGTGTTAAGACTCCCCAGAAAATAAACATAAGGAGGATTCTTGTGATGAGCCAGTTGATTCCATAGGCCAGGCCCATCCAGGCACGGTAAAACACCCGTCCGAGAGATCCGAAGATATTCCCCGACAGGCCAACCCCGAGGGCGGCGCACCAGAGCACACGAGCGGATAATGGGTGATGCCGCCAGAAAAGGAGTCCCCCAGCGCAGGCCACCATCAACGGCCAGATCGCCATGAAACGCCTGATATCCTGATGAGACGGATTTTTATCCAGTTTCATTCTAATCCTGCTTCTTATACTTCTTTTTGTACTCTTCGGCGCCCGGCATGGGCGGTTGGCCGATTTTCAGGATAACACAATTCTGCAGAACCAGGGCATCCATGTCCGTATACATGAAGCACCGATAGGCTTCTTCAGGGGTGTTTACGATCGGTTCACCCCGGATATTGAAGCTCGTGTTGATGATGACCGGACAACCGGTTTTTTGATCAAAGGCCTTCAGCACGTCATAGAACATCCCGTAACGTTCCCGGTTGACGGTCTGCACGCGGGCGCTGTAATCCACATGCGTGACGGCCGGGATATCGGAGCGCTCTTCTTCCAATAACGCGAGGCCGGTTTTAGCGGAAACCTGATCCCCCGTCAGGTTGCGGCGGTGCTTCTCCTGGACCGGTCCCACCAGGAGCATATAAGGGCTGTCTTCCTCCAGTTGAAAATACTCGGCCGAGCGTTCTTCCAGGACGGCTGGTGCGAAGGGACGGAAGGATTCGCGAAATTTAATTTTGACGTTCATGACCGTCTGCATATCCCGCCGTCGGGCATCGCCGATGATGCTGCGCGCTCCCAGCGCCCGCGGACCGAATTCCATCCGGCCATGAAAGAATCCGATCACTTTTCCCTGATCGATCAGATCCGCAACGGTCTTCGGCAGGTCGGTGTCCGAATATTTCGTGTAGGGCGCGTTCCGGTCTCTGAGGACGACTTCAATCTGCTCGTTGGTGAATGAGGGCCCGAGAAGGCTTCCTTTTTGCGCGTCTCCCGCCCGCACGGTACGGGCGTTCCCTAATATCTCGTGCCAGGTCATGAGCGCCGCTCCAAGAGATCCTCCCGCATCGCCGGCCGCAGGCTGGATAAACACTCTTTTAAAGATCTTTTCCCTGGAGATCAAACCGTTGCCCACACAGTTCAGCGCGCAACCTCCGGCCATGCACAAGTACTCGGCTCCCGTGACTTTCCGGGCTTCTTTGGCCAGAGCCAGCATCACCTCTTCGCAGACTTTCTGGATCGAGGAAGCCAGGTCCATTTCTCTCTGCGTCAAGGGTGCATCCGGCGAATGCGGCGGTCCGCCGAAAAGATCATGAAAACGGGCGTTGGTCATCGTCAGCCCGTGGCCATAGTTGAAATAACTCATGTTCATCCAGAAGGACCCGTCAGGCTTGACGTCAATCAGATTCGCCCGGATTTTATCCGCGTAAACCGGTTTGCCGTACGGCGCCAGGCCCATCACTTTGTACTCGCCCGAATTCACCCGGAAGCCCAGGTAATACGTGAAAGCGCTGTAGAGCAGGCCGAGGGAATGCGGAAAGCGGATTTCTTTGAGCAGCTCCAGGCGCCGGCCGGCGCCGCGCCCAATAGTGGTTGTGCTCCACTCTCCGACGCCGTCCATGGTGAGAATAGCCGCTTCCTCGAAGGGAGAAGGATAAAAAGCCGATGCGGCGTGAGACTGATGGTGCCTCAAAAAGGAAAGCGGGCCCTTGTAACGGTCCTGGAGACCTTTGTCGATTTCACGCGATAGCCTCAGCTTTTCCTCGAGCCATACCGGGAGAGCCTGCATAAAAGCCCCCAGGCCGCGCGGCGCGAAAGCCAGCCACGTTTCCAAGAGGCGGTCAAAGGTCAGAAGCGGCTTGTCATAATAGGCGACATGGTCGATCTGTTCGAATGACAAACCGGTGTCCGAGAGAGCGCGGGCAATGGCGTTGACCGGGAAATTCCGGTCATGCTTGATCCGTGTGAAGCGTTCTTCCTGAGCGGCGAAAAGAATGTCACCATCACGGATCAGGCAGGCCGCGCTGTCGTGGTAAAAAGCCGAAATACCGAGTATATTCACGAGGTCTCTCGATGTCTGATCATGGGCGCTGGGCCCTGGGGTTTGCGGAAGCGTCCGGGCGATACTTGACGGGAAGATTCGTGAAGCTGGCGTTGAAGGATCTCATGAAGTTGAAGAAAACCAGGTGACGGAGGGCCGCGAGGCCATCCTTCCAGTTGATCTTCTTCCCCTCGAGCCGTGTCCGTGGGAAGTAGGATATCGGGATCTCATAAAGCCTGGCGCTGGTCATGGCGACACAGGCCGCCAGTTCCACTTCGATTCCAAAGCGCTTGGAGATCAAGTTCATGGACTTCAGGAGATCCGCCCGGAAAACTTTATAGCAGGTCTCCATGTCCGACAGGTACAGGCCGGACATCAGATTACTGAGGGCCGTGAGTAATCGATTGACGAAGTAATGATAGGTGCGGTGCACTTGCGGGGAGCTGTGCTTGAAGCGGCTGCCGAAGACGACATCGGCCCGGTTCTCAAGGATCGGTTGGATCAAGAGCGGAATTTCCGCCGGGTCGTATTCAAAGTCCGCATCCTGGACCATGACCAGATCGCCGCTGGCTTCCTGAATCCCACGGATAACAGCGGACCCTTTCCCTTGGTTCGTTTCCTGTACCAGGACCTTGAGAGGGTATTTTTCGGCGAGCGACCGCAAAACCGACAGGCTGCTGTCAGTCGAATGATCATCAACAAATATCCATTCGCGGTCAATCGGGCAGGGTGCCGCCATGAACAAATCGACGAGCCGGGGCAACTCGACCTCTTCGTTATACACCGGGACAATGATCGAAAGCTTGAGCTTATCCATCCAGAGTAAACAGTAATCTACTGTTGCCCGCCGAAAATGTCAATGCAATCATTGGCTGTCCAAACCGCCTTCCAATACGGCTCGGACCCTTTCCCCGATACGATTGGCATTGGCCATGATCGTCATGCAGATGGATTTCGCCGGCAGGAATGTAAACACAGACGAATCCGCCACGTAAATATGGCGCGCCTGATGCAGTTGACCGTTCGTATCCACGCTCAGGGCATGGGATGAAGCGGATGGGCTAAACGGCACTGTGCCGGCATAATGTCCGGTCGAACCGTACGGGAGAGCCTTTTGCTTCAAGGGCAGCAAACCGAGTCCTTTCAGAGCCTTGAGGATGCGCTTTCTGGAATCATGGTTCCGACTTAACTCTCCGGGTTCTTCCTGCATCCGGATGATCACACGATCTTCCCCTCCCGAGGACCGCATCAGCTTCAGTGTTTTATGAGAACTCGGATGATGCGGGAAGCGAAGATCAGCGATGACCAACGAGGGAACGAAAACAGACAATAAACCGAATGCCTCAGGGACAGGAGCCGGAAGAAATCCCAGCATGCGGATCAAACCAAGTGACTTAAAGCTATAAAGTTGCGCATACCCTGCGGATAAAGATTCTTCCCGGCTGTCCGTCTTTTCATCGCTGACGACCAGCTGGCATAGGCTTAGCCGCTCTTTGACGCCCGCCTGCCCCAGGGTGGCTGGATGGAGGCAGGCCACGAGCCAGTGCGGCTTGGCGAGAAAAGGGATCTCCCGGTCATAAAGGCCGAGGCTTCGCAATAAGATCCGTGCCGTTCCAATGGCTCCAGCGGCCATAATCACGCGACGGCCCTTTAAAACGGATACGCCGCGTGGAGAATGCAAGGCGGACGAGTAAACCTGGCACCCATCTAATCCTTCGTCGATGTGCCGAACCAATTGCCCGCCAAAATAAGAGAAGCAGGAAGACTTCCGGAGCTCTTCCAGCGTGTATTGGGGACGGTAGATGGACCGTTCCGGATCCAGCCAGTAGTCCATGTCGCGATAGGCGGTGGCCTTCCGGTGACCGAGGTCTTCGGTCAAAACAGCGCTGTACGGCTGTGTGACAGAGATTTTCATGGCGTCAAAGGTTTTTTTCTTTTTGTGATACGCTCCCATAATCTTCGCAGCGTGATGGTCCAGATGGCCCGGGGACTGGATGCCGGTTCTTGTTAACGGGCCAGATACGCCGATACGTGTTGTGACAAGGTCATAATGTCTCTCCATCTCTTCCGCGGGAATGCCCAGGGCTTCCAGTTCGGAGGGTGAAAAATAGGCACAGACCCCGCCCCAGGCGGCCGCGAGCCCGCCTTTGGCCAGCGTTTGGATGACCTGGGCGCCCAGCAGTTGAACGGGA